>FLOH01000501.1_pt1 | contig 83858 bp, 81 predicted proteins | sample 756751 | NCBI WGS metagenome assembly FLOH01 (sample SAMEA4026879, study PRJEB14308) | marine metagenome | biome: coastal water; material: water | depth 74 m
CTTCTTCGACTGGTGTCTGCTATCTTGGTGGAAACCAGCGACGAATGGGAGACTGGAAAAACTTACCTACTCATGGAAGGCATTTGATGAACCTGCCACTTTTACAGAAAAGATGTTGCTTAATCTGGGAACAGGTTCCTGTGCGGAAGCTGCGGCGCCAACCAACCAAGCCATGCCTCCGAGGAGAAGTATGGTGGCAAGCCGAATGGGTGGGTTTTCAGAAATCGGAAGAAGAGGCATTTGGTTGACCCCAGTGCGGTGATGCCGCAAGCACAACATGAGCAAGTCTCCTTTTCATCGGCGATTTGAATCCCCATTCAGCAATAAAGGTCTTTTTTTCTTAATTATGGCAAGTTTCACTAGCAAAACTCGATTCTCCCAATAAGCAACATTCTATTATTCAATGATTCCACAGTCCTGTGAGGAAAGTTTATTCTTGAGGAGAAATCTGAGCATGACTTCTAGCACCCACAAAAACGAATCCCGCGGCGCCAGAAAATAGGTGTTTTAGCGCATGGCCGGTGAGTAGAAACGGCAAATGTCCCGCTAGGGTGTCGTCGAAATATTCGCAGAGTTTGGCGGCCAAGTAGAGCAGCAACATGCTCCACAGGTAACTCACGCGTAAGGCTTTCGGCGGCCAGCGCAGCAGGAGGGTTGGAATTAGCAGCATCGGAAGAAACTGCACCACGGCGTAGTAGCGTAAATCTCCCGCCCCTCTGGATTCACTGTAGCTCCAATAGAGAACGCTGGCCGCCCCCGTCAGCAAGGCCAAGGGTAAAAACCGTTGCGCGAGTTGCCGGTCGAAACAATGGCCGAGCAAAGCCACGTACAGGGCCATAAATGCGACCGTCATTGGCAAACGGTCCCACAGCAGAGTTTGATTGTCCGGGGCGTAGTGGTAATAGGCTGAACCGAATCCGGTGAGCAACAAACCAACGAAAAATAAAGTCTCTCCCAGAGCAGAGCGTAAGGTGCGTTGGGAGTAAATGGAACGTAAACCAACCGCGCCAGCAATCACCAAAGCCAGGTTAGTAAAAACATTCCAGAAGTTTGGCACTCCCCACCAAGCCCCGGTGTTCGCAAAATCATGGTAAGTGGGATCCTGCGCGATGGGCGCGACGAACTGCATTACCAAAAATGCCAAGGGCCAACTGAGACCAAGCAAAAGGAAGGCCGTTGGTGATTTCGTTTTCACATTGACGGCATCTTAGCCTTATCATCCTTTAATGCTTGCGATCCTGTCCCTCGTTACTCTGGTTTTCCAAACCGATCCCAAGCCGGTACCGGTACTGGCACCAGAAACCACCGCAGAACTCGAAATACCGGCACACACGGCTTTTTCTGGACTGGATGGCGGCACCATGACCCGCCATCAAGATGGCAGTGTTAGCGATTGGACAGATTCCCTGAATTGGTACGGAGAAATCCGCTCCACTGGCAACCTAATCATACAGCTGAATCAGCTCCCTAAGGCCCCTGGGGGCCACATCCGCATGATGGTGATGGAGATGGCCAGCGGTAAATCACAAAGTTTCGGGCTCACCAGCGAAGGGGGTGAAAGCCGCCTACAGTTCGGCCCTTTCCCCATTCAAGAATGCGGCTATTACCGCATTGCGCTGCTTCTTGAAACTCCTGGCCCCCGGCCTGGGATTCAATCTATCACCCTTTCGGGGCCGGCAGCGAACGCCGCCCACTTTTCTCTAGTCGAGCGACGTAATGCGGCATCCGTGCACCTCGGCTATCCGGTGCCCGAAATTGCTAAAGATAATGTGGAGTGGTTTTATTGTGAAGTCACGCCGAGAACAGATCCACTGTGGACTTACTACGAAGCTACTGGTTGGCATCGCGGTTACTTCGGCATACAAGTAAACAGCCCTACCGAACGCCGCATCATTTTTTCGGTATGGGATGCTGGCGAAGAAGCTGTTTCACGCGATAAAGTTGCCGACAACAACCGCGTGCACTTACTTGCAAAAGGCAAAAATGTAGTCGCTAGTGATTTTGGCAATGAAGGCACCGGCGGGCATAGCCATTTGGTTTATGACTGGAAGCTCGGTGCTACTTATAAGTTTTTACTACACGCAAAAGTGGAGAGGACGTTCACGACCTACAGCGGTTGGTTCTATTTCCCAGAGCGCGAAGCTTGGGGATTGATTGCTAGCTTCAAGGCTCCACGTGATGGCAAACTGCCTCATGGGCTGTACTCATTCAATGAGAACTTTGGTGGTGCAAACGGACATCTACAACGTATTTGTGAATTCCATAACCAGTGGATTCGCACCACCGCAGGTATTTGGGTGGCGCTGGAAGAAGCTCGCTTTACCCACGATGCCACTGGCAAGGAAAATCGCTTAGATCGAAGCGCTGGCGTGAATGGAGATCGCTTCTATTTGGCCAATGGCGGCTTCCAAGTAGATTCCAATCCCACTGCGGTAAACAAAGCCTATGACATGCTCAAACGGGCCCCATCCACGTTGAGCCATCCGCTTGCTGCAGATTTGCCTGAAATCCACAACGAGAGGTAGCGTATTTCTAGGCTAACAACACCACACTCTTTACCTGTGCGAACATCTGTTTGCCTGGCTGTACGTCAAGCTCGGCCGCAGATTTTTTGGTGATGCGCGAGAGTAACGGCGCATCACCAACCTGCAAGCGCACCATCACCTGCGCGTCGTTTTCAAGCGCAAGCTCCTCTACCACCGCCGGGAAAATATTTTGAATACTGGTGCTGCCTTGATGCTCCAAGGTAAGGCTCACATCGCGCGCGGCAATGCGCACGCGTACTTGTTGGCCAAGCTTTAGCGCCATTCCCGGCACCGCAAAGCGTCCGCCCGAAAAATCAAGATGCGTAAGGTGAAAAACCTGATCGAAACCAGCAACTTGAGTTGCAAAAATTGCCCCGGCATCCGAGCTATGCGCCAGCGGCAGATCTAAGCGCGTCAGCATTTGCGGAACTGGTCCGGCTGCGACCACTTTACCCGCTTCAAGCAACACCAGATAATCGGCGAGGCGGGCGATTTCTTGCAGCGTGTGGCTGACGTAAAGCACCGGAATACCCAAGGAATCGTGCAGGGATTCCAAATAGGGAAGAATTTCTCGCTTGCTGGCTTCATCCAAAGCAGCGAGCGGCTCATCCATGAGTAGAAACTGCGGGCTCACACATAAAGCCCGCGCGATGGCGACGCGCTGACGTTCCCCGCCGGAAAGAGTTTCCGGTTTCCGCGCAACAAGATTTTCTAGGCCCAGTAACTGAATCGCCCGCTCCACCGAAATATGACGTTGTTGTGGCGGTACACGTTTGAATCCATATTCGAGGTTACTCCTGACGTTCAAATGCGCAAAGAGACTTGCTTCTTGAAACACATAAGCAAACGGCCGTTGATGCGCTGGAGCAAAGCGCCCATCACCCTGCCAAGTTTCCCCTGCTACTTTTAAAAAACCCTGCGGATGGAAATCCAGACCAGCAATGGCGCGTAATAGAGTGGATTTGCCGCTACCCGACGGCCCAAATAAGGCGGTCACGCCACGACTGGGCATGCTGAAATCCACGTCGAGCAAAAAATCGCCACGGGTGATGGAATATTGCGCTTCAATGCTCATAGTTGCACCATCCGCAAGCGCCGATTGAGAAAGTAAACCCCGGCGAGCAAAACAAAGGACAGCAACATCAACGCAGCCGACAACACGTGTGCATGGTGGTAATCCATGCCTTCAACGTGATCGTAAATCGCAATCGAAACCACCTTGGTTTCTCCGGGGATGTTACCTCCGATCATCAACACTACGCCAAACTCACCGATGGTGTGGGCGAAACCAAGCACTGCAGCAGTCAAGAAACCTGGGCCGGCCAGCGGCACAGCCACTGTAAAAAAACGATCCCACGGCGAAGCACGCAGCGTGGCAGCCACTTCCAATGGGCGACGTCCTACCGTACGAAACGCACTTTGCAGAGGTTGCACCACAAAGGGCATCGAGTAAATCACCGAGCCAATCACCAAACCTGTGAAAGTAAATGCCGGTGGCTGCCCGCCCAACCACTCCACCAATTGCCCAATCGGGCCATGATTTCCCAGCGCAATCAGCAAATAAAAACCCAATACCGTCGGCGGCAACATCAGCGGCATGGCCACCACAGCTTCTATCAAAAACTTGAAACGCCACGGCGTGTTTGCCAACCACCAGGCGAGTGGGGTGCCAATCAGCAACAAGATGAAAGTTGTGATACTTGCCAACTTGAAGGTGAGGGCCAAAGCGATGAGATCGGCGCTGTGAAACATCATGGCGTGCTGTAACCGTAGCCGTGCAATATTTCGCGCGCCGCTGCAGAACGCACGAAATCAAGAAAAGCGTGTGCTGCAGCACTCTCTTGCAGTAACACCACTTGTTGTTCAATGGGCGAATAGAGTTCCTCTGGGACCAACCACAGCGATCCACGGATTGGCTGCTGCGGCCGCTTTACTTGTGAGTAAGCAACAAAGCCAGCTTCCGCGTTGCCACTTTCCACAAATTGAAAGGCTTGGCCGATGTTTTCCCCTGTACCAACTGACCACGGAGTGTTTCCCACAAACCGCGCGCGCGTAAGACTTCTTGTGCCGCCCGGCCATAAGGTGCGAGCTGCGGATTTGCGATTGCCAGGTGGCGGCAAGCGCGTGGCAGCAACGGTTCACCATCCGCGGCAACATAACCTTGCTGTGGGCTCCACAACACCAACTTTCCTATCGCATACGTAAAGCGACTGCCAGCGACTGCCAGCCCTTCTCTCTCCAATAGTGCGGGACGACGCGCGTCGGCGGCGAAGAAAATGTCCAACGGAGCACCGTTGTGAATCTGCGCATAATGCTTGCCCGTGGAACCCAAAACCAAAATCACGTGGTATGGACTTTGCGCTTCAAAAGCGCGACAGAGATCGGCCAGAGTGGCGGCAAAATTACTGGCCACCGCCACGCGAATACTGCCTGGGGTGATGGCACTACGCTGGCTGCAGGAAGCAAGCAAGGTGCCGCCAACTAGGGTGGCCACCATCGCCAACCTTGCCACCCTCGGTAGATGCCGCAAACCCATAGGCTTAGGATATCGGCGCCCGCCAGCTAGATATTTGCTCTAGAATCCCAACATGAGCTTCTTCCTGACCTTCGCACTGCTTGCCACTGCCTGCTTCGGCGCACCTTTGCTCCTACCCTCCACCATCGACGACCCGGTGGCCGCTGCCGTACACCACCCGAACCGTTTAGCAAGTGATCTAGCCCGCGATGCCAATCGTCAGCCGGCTAGAATTCTTGATTTCTTCGCTATCAAAAGGGGCATGAAAGTGGCGGACTTGATGGCGGGCGATGGTTATTACACCGAGATTTTGTCACGCGCGGTGGGTGCAAAGGGCCAAGTTTATTGCCAGAACACGGCGATTCCTCTAAAGGTTTTTGCCGACGCCCCGCTTACCGCCCGCTTAGCAGAAAGCCGTCTTGCTAATGTGGTGCGACTCGATACCGAGTTCGCCGATTCTGGTTTGCCCGAAGGTCTTGATGCCGCGATATTGATCCGTTTTTACCATGACTTCGGCTGGCAAGAAGTGGATCGTAAAGCTTTCAACGCATTAGTTTTCCGCGTGCTTAAGCCGGGTGGTGTATTCGGCGTGGTGGATCATCATGCGCAAGACGGCGCTGGGATTAGCGAAGGAAAAAACTTACATCGCGTGGAAGCAACGCTGGTGCGTGAAGAACTTGAAGCCGCCGGTTTCGTATTCGAGGCCCAAAGTTACGTACTGCATAATCCCGACGATGCTCTGGATTGGAACATTTTTTCACGTGAGCACACTGGCCGTGACACAACTTCACGCTTCGTCTATTTATTTCGCAAACCGCTTAACTCCCCAGCAACCGCTAAATAACTATTAACTGCTAACACCTCCAAACTGTTGCAGAAACCAAGGCGTTTGGTGGTGATCAAGAAGTGCGGGGTTGGTAGGAAATTTCGGATCTAGGTAGCCGCGGATAAGGTCCAAAGTGCGGAAGTCGCGTTGACTGACCACCGCAAATCCCGCGCGTAACAACATCGCGGTTGCTACCCCAACTCCTACTTGATATTTACGCTGCGCATCCAAGCGGCAGCCAGCGGAAATCACTTGCGAGCCACAAGCACCACTCATATCGGTGAGAACAGCAAGTTCAATTTCCTGCTGTTGCGCGAAGGCGAGTATTGCTGCCGCACCCTGCATCATAGCAACCGTGCAATCATTACCCAGATCATCCACAACACGTGCACTACCAACAAGTACTGCGAAGCCGTCGCCATCATGAAGATCTGGCAGCGTTCTAGGCGTGCCCATACCCACGTCTTCTGGGCAGAAGGTGCATACGGTCAGTGCGGGCAGCGCCAGAAAATCAGCCAAGCAGCCACCCATACCGTTATCAGTGGCATCAACGCCACAAAGTTCACCAACGATACAACCACTCACGAGCACACGTAGAGGTTGCGCCGACGTGGCGCGACGCAACACTAGATGTGGCTTTGGCAAGTGCGCAAGCAGCACGATAACTACTTGGTGCCGACAGCAATCACAAGTTCACATGGGCCGCGGAAACCATCCGCAGTCTGGAACTCACCAAGGCGTTCTTCAATCTCTTGCCACGCTGCATCCTTTTCGGATTCAGAAAGACTAGACAGCATTTGGTGTAGAGCACCAAAGGACTCCTTTTCGAATTGCAGACATTCCAAGGCGGTGGCCAATAACACCGGCGCATCGATGACTTTCACTTCCACACTGGAAAAGCCGGCCTTCACAAAAGCCGCTTCCAACACGCCTTCCCCGCCAAGACTAAAGGGACCAGGCTGACCAGCAAGTGGTGGTGGTAGTTGTGCGCGACGGCGAATAATCCCAACGGGTGCCGAAAAGAATGCATTGTTCTCGGCGGTGGAGTACACCATTGCTGCAACCTTACCGCCAGGTTTCAACGCGTGACGCATGCCCGCCAGAGCACGTTGCTGATCCGGAAAATAAATCATACCCACGCGCGAGATGACGGCATCGAAAGATCCCTCCTCTAAATCCGTGAGGCTTTCCCCATCGATGGTGCGAATGGCGACATTGTCGTAGCCTTCGTCACGCGCACGCGCTGCTGCGAATTCTAAAATTCCAGGCGAAAGATCGGTGGCGAGCACATGACCATCAGGGCCGATGCGCTTGGCCACAGAGATAGTCTGATCGCCAGCGCCAGCGGCGACATCCAGCACACGACTGCCCGCTGTAATCCCTGCCATATCCAGCATGATCTCAGTTGGACCTCCAAGCCAAGCCGTCAGCAAAGCGCCCCAGCGATGCCAGGCCTCAGCTGCGGCCTCCCACTGGAGTAGCGTGGTGTGTTTGTATTGAAGATGGTCGAATTTTTGTTTGGTGTCAGGCATGTGTTTGGCTGGCAGACATAGGCTTAACGGAGGGGCATAACATCACCTTCCTCCTAGAGGAATAAGAGTATAGCAACTAAATCGAGTTAGTTTTTCTTCACGAATTGGGTGAGAATCACCAGCTTCTGACCGTTTACGCGCCCTTCAATATGTTCCACCTGATCCATCACCAAAGTGATTCCACGTACCGCGGTACCACGCTTGGCGGTGAAACCCCCGCCTTTGACCACAAGGTCTTTGATCAAGGTGACGGTATCCCCCGCCGCAAGTAAGGCACCACAACTATCGACATGCTGCAGCTGCGGCTCTTCCTCATCTTCCGCCCCATCCACAGCCTGCGCCCAAGCCAAAGTCTGTTCCTCGAGATAGAGCATGTCGAGTAAATCACGCGCCCACCCTTCGGTTTGCAAACGCTGCAGCAAGCGCCAAGCGACAACCTGCACCGCTGGCACCGCGCTCCACATACTGTCATTTAAACAGCGCCAGTGGTGCGACTCCATGGTTTCAGGATGCTCAATTTGCTGACGGCAAGTGGCGCACAGCAACAAACTGCTTGCAAGACCCACCACCGGACTTGCAGGTACTTCATACACAGCTAAGCGCTCTGACGCGGCGCATAACTCACACTGCGAAGCGCTACGGGTGCGAAGAGATTCTTCTGTATCCATCAATGCTTCTAAGGTTGCGAGAGGGCAGGGTTGGAGAGATCGAGGCGGTACATGATTTGGTTGTAGTTGTAGCGCGGCGTGGGGATTTCAGACCCCGAAAACATCATCGTGTAAGTGCCTTCAAAGTAAATGATACGGCCGCCGGCCTGATCGAAAAAAGACCGCTGCGCCACGTTGTAGAAACTGTAATCATCATGCGTGACAATTTTACGCGCATGGATCCATGGCCCTTCGATGTTGCTAGACTCAGCAATATAAATTTCACCCAGCATGGACTCAGGACGAAACGATACGCCAAAAATCATGATCCATTTCTGACGATAATCATTCCACGCTACCGTGCCGTTATGTTCGATTAAGGAACTGCCCGTATCATAATCTTTTAGACGGTAGGGTGATTCCAGCAAAGTCATGGCTCCGGCAGTGATGAGCTGCTCTTGTTGTGCATGAGTGAGTGGCGGCGTATTGGCTTTCCACCCCCAAACCAGCTTGCCACTGAGGGGATCTCGTTCCAGTTGTGTGGCGCCAACGCTATAACGCGTGCCAGCCACGAGAGGCGTAAATCCTTCAAATCGATCCGGTTGGTCCATCAAAGCCAACTGGGCAGGAACCCGCATATTCGGCAGTGGATTGGCAAAATAAAGGAACTCCACACCCCCATCAACGTGTTTGAAGGGTGCGGAACCGTGTGGATGCAAAGTTTCATCCAACGGAAGGTTGGAAACTTTTTCAAAAATCTCGGTGGTCTCATTCCAAAGCACCAAACCTTGTTCGAGCGGTGATCCTAATCCAGCAAGGCGCATAAAGTAGGCGAACAAGCGATCCACCCCGCCAGGATCCGGAGCCGTTTGCAGGCCGCCAAGCCACACCACTCCCGATCCGGCAACGGGCGCCATTTCACGACTGAAGCCATTTGCATCCACCCAATAGGTTAAATCAATGCCGACGGATGGATCCAAACCGCCGCTGCCTGGCAACTCTGATGTTGCACCCGATGCTTTGAAATTACCGAGTGGATAAGCCGGTCGACTGGTATCACCCCAAATCCAAAAAAGTTTGTTGTGAAAAATTGTAGCCAGGGCGCTGTCTTGTCCAGCCACCAAGCCATTGATAAAAGGTTTGGCAATCGGCGCTGCATCGCCAAGTAAACGACTATCGCGGTAAATGCCCGCGCCGGTAATCCGGTAAAGACGTTCGGCAATGTTGATGCGTGGCAGTTGCACTATGGCAGCTCCACCTTCGGTTGGCGTAAGCTTTAGACCGTGATAACCAAAATAATCTGCTGGATATTCATAACCATGACTTTCAAAATGGAAGAAAGTTTCCGTGCCCATCAAACCGGGTTCATAAAAAGCAACCACCCCAGCACTATCGGTGTAGTAAGTGGTGCCATCCACCAAACGCAGCTGCACCAATGGCACGCCGCGTTGCGTTTGAGCATCCACCACGGTGATGCGGAAAAATTGCGGGGCGGCAACCTCTACATCATTTTCTAAATCTACAGTCCCATGGGCCAGCAGCGCAACCCACCCACCAGCGCATAAACAAAGTGTAGAAAGTACTCGTAGGAACTGATTAAGCATGATGGTTTGACGCAAGGTGCGTTTAGGAATTCTTCGTTTGAAGACCCGCATACAGTGTACCCAGCCACTTTTCTGTGGGGACAAAACTCCACGACCAAGATGCGTATTGGGCCGGCAAACCCGCTTCAATCGCTTCTTTCGCGGTCATCTCTTGGGCAATGCGTAGCTCCATAAGCTGGATACACTCACGCAGCATGTCGGCTTGGGCGCGCAGGTCTTGCAGCGTTGCCATTTTGCCATGCCCTGGAATGATTTTGATGTCGTCACCAAGCATCGCAATCAAAGTTTCTGAGGCCTTCAAATAACCACGCACATCACCGCCGCTTTCCAGATCGATAAAGGGGAACATGCCGTGGAACATCAAATCTCCCAGATGCACCACTTTGGAATCCGGGAAAAACACCACGGTATCACCATCGGTATGGCCCTTTGGAAAATACATCAGCTGCACAGCTTCAGCATTCCAATACAAAGTCATGGCGTCGCTGTAAGTGATCGCTGGCAATGCACCCGCGGCTGCCGGCGGCCGCTCCCCGGCACCCTTTTTCATGCGCACGCACACCTTGTCTTGAGACACCAACACACCTTCGGCACCGAATGCTAAGTTGCGGCCGACGTGATCCCCATGCCAATGTGTATTCACTACATAACGTGGAGCCCCAGCGGCAATGCTCTTGATGGCGTCACGAATCGGCTGCTGGTACTCGGCAAACTGCGTATCGATCATCAGGATGCCATCGTCGCCGACCATGACGCCAATATTGCCGCCAACGCCAGTCAACATCGAGACCTGCCCGGCCACTGGAATCAACTCGAACTCGGGACCATCTTGAGACCGAGTAGAAGTGAAGGCGCCCAAACCCAGCGCAGCGGCGACGAGAACCATCCATTTCATGATGGGAGTGTAACCAACCGTCAATGTGAGAGACAGACGGGCTAAAAAAATAAGATGTTGCAAAAAGTGAGGTACCACTAGGTCAACGCCGACTATAGGCCCGCCAGCAACCTGGTTTTTTTGCTGACTTGCATTCGCTTACCTCCCCTTGAAGCCCCCCCTACTCTGTACTCTGCTGTGCGCCACAGCACTCTCCACTCCTGCTTTTAGCCAGGACTGGGAGGCTTTTGCCAGCGGCTCGCCAGCGGAAGTGTCCGCTGCTCTGATGGAACTGGAAGGCACCCAAAACGGCATCCTGGCCAAAAACTTGTTAGGGCAATCAGCGTTGATGTTAGCCGCCGAGTCAAATACCAATCCGAAGGTCATTCCACTCATCCTCGCCGCCGGCGCGGAGTTGGAAGCCACCGATTTGGTGGGATGGACACCCTTAATTGCCGCTGCCGCAAGTTATGCCAGCCCGGAAACTATCACTGCGCTGCTGGATGCCGGCGCCAAGGTCAACGCGCGCGCCATCGATGCATCCACTCCATTAATTTGGGCTGCACGCATGAGCTCCAATCCCAAAGTACTGCAGGTGCTGCTGGATGCCGGTGCCTCGCTCGAGGCCACCGATGAAAACGGCCTCACCGCTCTCAACGCTGCGGCAAGCTACAACCACAATCCCGCCATCCAGGCTGTGTTGTTGGAAGCAAAAACCAAACTCGAAGCGCGGCGCGTACAGTCTGGCAAAGATAGCCAGGCGTCTTAAGGAAACTCGGAGTTCACTAGCCACCACTTGCGTCGCTGGAATCATCTTCCGCGTTATCGCGTAGACCAATAGTCACGCGCACCGTGCGGAAAGCGCGATTGCTCAGTAACTTCACTTTGGCAGTTGAGCCCGGCTCCAAAGCAGCAATCCGCGTTTTGACTTGCATCGCACTAGTAATTTCACGCCCTTGGATTTCCAGGATGACGTCGTTCACCGTAATCCCGGCTTGATCGGCAGGACCACCTTTTTGAACACTATCCACAGTCACCCCATAAAGGTGATCCAAACCCAGCAGCTCGGCATGTTGGGCATCGTAGCCATTGGCCGAAATGCCGATAAAACCACGGCGCACATGACCCAAGGTGGCAAGATCGGCCACGTAACGTTTGGCAATCGCAGTGGGGATGGCATAGCCAATGCCACGCCACATCGGTTCCGAGCGGCCGTCGCCACCGCCGATCGCGGTGTTGATGCCAATCACTTCGCCGGCCATATTGACTAAAGGTCCACCGGAAGAGCCACGGTCGATGAAAGCATCGAACTGGATGAAGTCTTCATAAGAATCGTCCACCAACTCCAATTTGCGGCCCAGAGCACTAACCACACCCAGGCTGGTGGTGCCGTTTAGGCCAAGTGGACTTCCCACCGCCATCACTAAGTTGCCGGGACGCAAGGCATCGCTGTTGCCCCAATCTAATTGAAAGCGGGAAGCTCCAGCGGGGATATCAAGCACGGCGAGATCGGTTTTTTTGTCCACGCCAAGAACAGTAGCCGTAACACGGCGGCCGTCCGCGAACTGGACAATGGCGGAGGGTGCGTCTTCGACCACGTGCGCGTTGGTAACCACCGTTCCCTGGATGGCATCCACCACAAATCCAGTACCGCGGCCGAAACCGGTGGTGCGGCCATCGTTACGCCGCACACTGAGAAAAACGGTACCCTTCGAGACTTTGGCGGCTAAATCAGCGATGTCCGTGGAGAGCTCTAACAAGTTGATATCATTGTTTGGTGGCCCTGAGAGGGCTGGGCGTGTCACAAATAGGACTGCAGCGCTGGAAAGCGCGGCAAACAGGAGCAAATGCTTTAAAGTGATGTTCATCGGTGTCGTTTCTCTTTTACGCTGGAACCCAACAAATCCCCATGAAAACCTGGCTACTTTTTTTATTTCTCGCCGTGCTCTTAGGAGCCGGGTCGTGGGTGGTTCTAAGTTCCGATCCAGCTGCGGGGAATGCTAGCGCTGCCAATGTGGGGCTACTCGAAGTTGATTCTGCCCAGCGCGGGGCACCCAGCGAGTCTAGCACCCCAGACGCAAGCGACAACATTTCCTCGGCCGTTGACCGCAGAAAACTTGAGAGCCGGCCAGCCGAAGCCTCGCTTGCTGCCGGGCTCGCAGCTGCACTACCCTTCGAAGGGCCATCTGCCCTCATCAAAATGAAACTAGTCGATGGTGACGGCAATCAAATTGAAGACGGCACTGCCAAATTCCTGCTGCTCAACTGGGATCCTCGCAGCGACGAAATTGACGCCGAAGCATGGAAGGAAGCGAATACTCTGGCCGTCAACGCGCACGGCGAACTCGCGGCGGCGGTGCCCATCGGCCACACTTTCCGCTTGGAAGTCGGTGGCGCATTTTGGCGCACGCAAAAACGGATGGTGCAGCCACTGCAAACCGATGAAGTGGTTGACCTCGGTGAAATCGCCCTGACTCCAGCGAATCGCGTGGCCGGGATTGTGGTGAATAAAAAAGGCGAGCCTCTTGCGGAAGCGCGCGTCACCATTAGTGAAACCGTTGGCTCGCAATGGGGTGGCAACTTTCAAGACAGCCGAGTTACGCAGGCCGATGGCAAGTTTTTCTTTGAGGGTGTACGCAGTGGGCGTTTCAAGTTTGATGTCCAAGCGCAAGGTTATGTAAAGACTCTGTTGCGCGCAGAAAATATTCAGCAGCGCCAAGGCGATTTTCCATTGGAGATTGTTTTAGAACGTGGCGCGAGTACTCGCGGGCGGGTGGTCGATGAAGATGGTGTTGCAATTGCAGGTGCCCGTATTTTCACTTTGCCAGTCGATGAGAATTTCCGCTTCTACGGCAATCAGTGGAACCCTCCAATCCCTGAGGAAACCGTGCCCGCAGCTGTGAGCGATCACAACGGAGATTTTGTAATTTACGGTTTGGATTCTGAAATGAATCTGAAACTCGGTGCCAATGCGGAAGGTTTCGGCGCCGGCTATGCCGAAGAAGTGGAAGTCGATGGCAACGCGCTGATCAAACTACCGCGCCATTTTTTGGTGAGCGGACACGTGACTGCTGGCGGAACCGGAGTGGAATTCGCTACTGTAAAGCTACAACGTTTTCGCGAAGATGGCGAAATGGATTGGGGTGGTCAGGCGCAAACCGAAGAAACGGGGGAATTTAGCTTTAAACCTCTGGCGCCTGGATCTTACACTTTGAGCCTAACTTCGGCTCTCGGCACGATTGAAGAGCAGGCGCTGGAAGTCACCGAGGATGTCAAAGATCTGCGCCTCGAACTAGCGCTCGATAATCTACTCACCATTCACGTGTTGGATGCCAACGGCAAAGCGGTGAGTGACGCAAAAATAAGTCTGACTCCAGAAGAGCAAGGCGGCGGCGATGACATTTTTGTTGGCGATAGTAGTTTTTCGGTTTCGCTCATCTCCTCCTTCGGATACTCCGATTCGGGAAGAAGAGGTCGTAGAGGCAATCCTAGCCACCGTATTTCCACAGATAACAATGGTGTGGCGATTTTCGCCTCCGTACCCGCTTCACGTTATACCCTTAGCGTTCAGGCCGACGGCTTCGCCACCTTCGAAGATCCGCTCGAGATTACCGGCACCACCCAAAACCATGATGTGGAGTTGTCTACTGGCGGCCATCTACGGGTGCGAGTCGTCGATGGCTTGCAGCAACCAGTTGTTGGTATTCAAGTTGCCTTACGTACTGCAGATGCCGAAAAAGAAATGCCCTCGATCAGTACCGATGCCGCAGGGCGTGCGATTTGGAACGATCTCGAAGCCGGTGCCTATCAAATTTCTTACAGTGCCTCAGACGCCGGTGGTTGGTGGTGGGATCGCGAAGATGATCCAGAAGCTCCGGTGGATCAAAGCACCGTCAAGATTAAGGTTGGTGCGACGACCGATTTTGAGTTGGCCGTCAATGACTTAGCGTTAGTAACGGTGCATGTTTCACGCCATGGCGCGCATGCTCAAGACGTCAAAGTAAACATCACGGAAGTCGTGGAAGATCAACACGGTTTCTGGGGTGGCTCCAACAATGGAGGCCAAGCGACAGACGGTCGCGGAGAGGCAGAATTGGCACCCATAGCGGCTGGCGAATACGAGATTTCGGTGAAGGGCGGGATGGCGTCGCCGGCTACCAAATTGAAATTGCAGCTGTATGTTGGGTCGCAGCGCGTGGAAATCGAACTTGATGGTGGCGCAGTCCAGGGCAAACTCCTGGAAACTTCTGGTGCGCTGACCAACGCGACGGTGGCACTGGCTCCGGTGGTGCTGGAAACGGGTGATCCACAGCGGCGCAACAGCAACTTTGTCAGCTACAACAGTGGTGGCGGCTACACCTATAGCAATTCGGATGAGCAATCAACGAATACACGTACCGATCGTTACGGCAACTACGAGTTTTTTGATATTCCCGATGGTCAATGGCGTGTGATCGCACGCGCGCAAGGTTTTGGCACGTGGGAATCGGAGCCGTTTACCGTGCAAGGAGGCAACGCAGTGCAGCTAGGCTCGCACCATATGTACCCTGGAGCCGTCATTTTTGGCCATGATGCGAACTTTGTCCCCCCTACCAACAACCAGCAGAACAACAATCGATGGCGCCGTGGGCCACAAATTCAGCTCCGCAATGGTGAGAAGCAGATGATTGCGATGGCCGCCGTCGATGAACGCGGGGATTTCAGGATTGAAGATTTGCCTAGCGGCACGTTTCTGCTGCGCAGAGGTCGCTTCACATCCGAAGCAATCGAGGTTGCCGATGGTGGCACTTACCGCATGGATATCCCTCTCGAAGAGCCGCGGAAAGACCAAAAATAGTGCCCGGAAATGGGCAATTCCGTTGTCGGACGGAAAAAGCAGAGTGGATGGTCGCCTAAAGGTCCGGAAGTAAGTAGAATCTGCGCGTTTTCCTGGCCTCTCCGGACCCTAGTGCGGAGCAGGATAGTCACGTTGATTCCTCGAACCCAACGGCTGAAAAAGTCGGTCCGATGGCAGTCATTAACATCAAAAAAGGGCTGGATTTACCAATCCACGGCGCCCTCGCTAATACATCCCTGATCGATGGCCCTGCCATCGATCGCGTCGCACTGTTGCCCCAGGAATCCTGGGGGATCAAGGTCAAAATGCTGGTCGAAGCAGGTCAAGTGGTGCAAATTGGCACCCCTTTATTCTGCGATCGGCGTGATCCAGGTGTCCTGTTTACCTCACCCGCCGCCGGCACTGTGCAAGCAGTGAACCGTGGCGCACGTCGCGCAGCCCTTTCGATCGTGATCGATGTTGCACAACACGAAGAACAAGTCACCGTGGAGAAATTTGATCTCGCTACGGCAAATCGCGATTCCCTCGTTGCCGTGTTGTGTAAATCCGGCTTATGGCCAAACTTGCGCCAGCGCCCCTTTAATAAGGTGGCGCTTTCCAGCGACACGCCGCGCAGCATCTTCGTGACCGCCATGGACACGTCGCCACTTGCCGCTGGACCTCTGGCGCTTCTCAAAGGGCGCGAAAAGGCTTTCCAGACTGGCTTAGCTGCTCTTTGCAAATTGTCTGGAGGTGCAACCTATTTGTGCACCGCAGCCGGCGAAGATTGGAGCGCGCTGCTCGCCGATGGCGTAACCCACCAAGCCTTCAAGGGCAAGCATCCTGCAGGGAACGCTGGTGTGCACATCAACGCTTTGGATCCAGTGGGAGCCGGGCGTTTGGTATGGCATATCGATTACCAAAGTGTGGCCGATCTCGGTGAGTTCGTTGCAGCAGGTAAGTTGGCCACTGAGCGGCGCATTGCCGTAGTGGGCCCAGCTGCCCAACAAACGGGCATCCGCATCACGCGCCGTGGTGCCTCCACGGCCGACTTCAAGTCTTTCGCCAAAGCTGGCAAGGTGCGCTTCATTTCCGGCTCGGTCCTGGATGGTGCAACCGCCAACCCTGGCAGCGAAACGGGTTACCTTGGCCGCTACGCCCACCAGCTCACTCTGCTTGAAGATTCCCCCGAACGTGAGTTTCTGAATTGGGTGATGCCAGTCGGCAAACGCTGGTCGCTGACCAACTCTTACCTCGCCAAGTTCGTGCGCAAATCGTTCCAAACCGATACGGATTTGAATGGGGCTCTGCGCGCCATCGTGCCAATCGGGCTCTATGAGCGCGTCATGCCCATGGACATCCTTCCTACACAGATGATCAAGGCTTTGGCCGCGAATGATCTCGAGACCGCCGAAAAGCTTGGCGTGCTGGAGCTTGCCGAAGAGGATCTTTCGCTGTGCCAATACGTATGCCCGTCGAAGGTCCCGATTACGGATCAACTGCGCGCCATGCTCACCCGCATTCAGAAGGAGGGCTAAATGTCATTCCTACGTAAAAAACTCGATTCCGTCGAGCCGCTGTTCCATAAGGGTGGCAAATTCGAAAAGTGGTTCCCCGTCTTCGAGATGGCGGATAGCTTTCTGTACTCGCCCGCACAACGCACGGTTTCTGGCCCGCACGTACGCGACGCCATCGACTTGAAACGCATGATGACCGTCGTGGTCATCGCGCTGATGCCCTGTATCTTCTGGTCGTTTTTCAATAACGGCTATCAGGAAATGCTGGCGAACTCCAGTTACGGTCTGGCCGCTGCTGACTCCATCAGCATGGATGTCATCCTGCAGGCCTGTTGGCTAGGAGTGTTGTCGTTTCTACCGATTTACATCGTGACGCTGGTTGCAGGCGGTGTGATTGAAGCAACTTTCGCGATTGTGCGTAAGCACGAAATCAACGAAGGTTTCTTGGTCACTTCCATGCTGTTCCCGCTGATCGTGCCTGCGGGTATTCCACTGTGGCAAGTCGCTATCGGAATCATGTTCGGCACCCTCATTGGCAAAGAAGTCTTTGGCGGCACCGGCATGAACATTCTGAACCCCGCGCTCACCGGGCGTTTGTTCTTGTTCATGGCTTACCCGGCGCAAATCTCCGGCGATGTTTGGGCCAAGTTACCTGCCGACGCCGCGCTGGCAGTCGATGGTCACACCGGCGCCACTGCACTGGCGAGTTTCTACAACAATGGCGCAAGTGCACTGGCAGATATGAACTGGTGGGACGCTTTCATTGGCCTTCAGCCAGGTTCTTTCGCCGAAACCTCAACCCTTGCTTGTTTGCTTGGCGCGGTGATTCTGATTGCCTCTGGCATCGGTAGCTGGCGCATCATGTTCGGCAGCTTGCTCGGCATGATTGGCATGAGCCTGTTACTGAATGGTCTGGCGCCGTCGCCGGAACATTACATGGCTGTGCCATGGACTTGGCACTTGGTGGTTGGCGGTTTCGCCTTCGGTACGGTCTTCATGGCCACCGACCCGGTCTCTGCCTCGCAGACGGATACTGGCAAGTGGATCTACGGAGCCCTGATCGGAATCCTCACGATCCTAGTACGCGTGCTCAATCCCGCGTACCCCGAAGGCATGATGCTCGCCATCATCTTCATGAACGTGTTCGCACCTACCATCGACTACTACGTCGTTAAGGCCAACATCAAACGTCGGGAGAAGCGTCTTGGACTTTAGTAACCGTTACATCGTGGGCTTCGCATTAGCGATTTGCCTGATCTGTTCGCTAGCGGTTTCTTCTACCGCAGTGGCGCTGAAAGATTTACAAGAAGCGAACAAAAAGCTCGACATGCAGACGCAAATTCTGCGTGTTGCTGGCTTGATTGATGCCGACGCGTCGCCAAGCGCCGCCGAAGCCGAAGCCTTGTTTGCCAATGTCGAAACGATTCGGATCGACACCAAAACGGGTAATGTGCTCGGCCCTGCTGAGAACATTGATCCAGGTCCAGTCATCAAGGCGGCGAAAGACAACAACCTGAGCACAGCAACTACCAGCCCAGCAGCCAAAGGTGCGCGTTTGAAGCGTATGCCGAATGAGCTGAAGGTCATGAAGGTGACTTCCGCTGGCCACGAGTGCTACGTGTTCTTGCTGTGGGGTAATGGTCTGTGGTCCACCATGTACGGTTACTTAGCTTTGGAAACAGACTTGCAAACCGTAAAAGGCATCACCTTCTACGAGCATGGTGAAACTCCTGGTCTAGGTGGTGAAATTGATAACCCACGTTGGAAGGAGCGCTGGTCCGGCAAGTTGGTTTACAACGAGTCTGGTGCTGCGGCTTTAACCGTCACCAAGGGTGGTCAAGCTAAAGATCCGAAATATCAAGTCGATGGCATTTCGGGCGCCACGATTACGTCAGTGGCGGTAGGGAATACCGTGTTGACTTGGTTAGGCGACGAAGGCTACGGGCCCTACATTAAGAAGGAGGCGAAGTAATGGACAAAGAAACCAAAGACGTCCTGCTTGGACCAATCCACCTTAAAAACCCCATCACGCTGCAGGTACTGGGTATTTGTTCGGCGTTGGCGGTCACCACCAAGCTTGAAACGGCGTTGGTCATGAGTGCTGCGTTGATGTTCGTGTTGACGGGTTCCAACGTGGTGATTTCGCTACTGCGCAATAAGATTCCCGGCAGCATCCGCGTGATTACGCAGCTGGCGATCATCGCTTCGCTGGTGATTGTTGCTGACCAAATCATGAAGGCCTACCTCTTTGGGGTAAGCAAGCAGCTGTCAGTGTTTGTTGGCTTGATTATTACCAACTGCATTGTGATGGGCCGTGCCGAAGCATTCGCGATGGCCAACCCACCCTGGAAATCGTTCCTGGATGGCGTCGGCAATGCGCTTGGTTACGCCGCGATTTTGATTATGGTGGCGGGCGCACGCGAGCTGCTCGGCAGTGGCAAGCTGCTCGGTTACGAACTGATGCCAACCATCAATAACGGTGGCTGGTACAACCCCAACGGTTTGATGGTGCTCTCGCCTGGTGCGTTCTTCATCATTGGCCTGATCATCTGGGTGCAACGCAGTTATGCCAAAAAATTGCAAGAGGTGAGTAACTAATGGAACTCTTCAACCTGTTCCTCAAGTCCGTGTTCATTGAGAACATGGCACTGGCTTTCTTCCTCGGTATGTGCTCCTTCTTGGCCGTATCGAAGAAAGTGGATACCGCTCTGGGTCTCGGTGTTGCGGTGGTGTTTGTGCTGGCGATTACCACGCCGCTGAACAACCTAATCTATAAATACATGCTCCAAAAAGGTGCATTAGGTTGGTTACTCGGTGCCGAACAAGCGGCCACGATTGATTTGTCATTCCTGAACTTCATCGTTTTCATTGCCACGATTGCCGCGGCAGTGCAAATCGTAGAAATGGCGATTGATAAGTACTCTCCCGCTCTATACGGAGCCCTCGGAGTGTTCTTGCCGCTGATTGCTGTGAACTGTGCGATTCTCGGAGGCTCGCTGTTGATGGTGCAACGTGAATACAACTTGGCGGAAAGCACTGTGTTTGGTGTGGGTGCTGGCGTTGGCTTCGCACTCGCCATCGTGGCGCTCGCTGCGATTCGCGAAAAAATGAAGTACTCGAATGTTCCTGGTGGCCTGCGTGGCCTGGGGATTACTTTTATCGTCACCGGCCTGATGGCGATGGGCTTCACCATTTTCGGCGGTATCCAGCTCTAAAACGATGGAATACACAACAATCTTTCTGGGCGTCGGCGGCTTCTCGGTCGTGGTCCTTGCCCTTGTGTTCATTCTGCTCGCAGCCAAGTCCAAGTTGGTCTCGAGCGGCAATGTAAGAGTTGTCATCAACGGCAAAGAAGCTGACGCCATGTCGATTCCGGCCGGTAGCACGGTTTTAAATTCGCTTTCGGCGCAAAAGATTTTCATCCCATCCGCTTGTGGTGGTGGTGGTACTTGCGGCCAATGTTTGGTGCAGATTGACGAAGGCGGCGGCTCGCTGTTGCCCACTGAGGAAACGCACATTTCGCGCGGCATGGCGCGTGAAAACTGGCGACTTGGCTGTCAGGTGAAAATCAAGAACGACATGAAACTGCGCATTGATGAATCGATTTTTTCGGTGCAGAAATGGGAGTGTGAAGTCGTTTCCAATCGCAATGTGGCCACTTTTATTAAAGAGTTTGTGGTGCAGCTGCCAGAAGGCGAGAGCATCGACTACCAATCCGGTGGCTACATTCAGATTGAGATTCCTGCGCACGATATTCCTTACAGCGACTTCGAAGTCGAAGATGAGTATCGCGGCGATTGGGATACCTTCAAGTTGTGGGACATTCGTTCAACCACAAAAGAAACGGTGGAGCGCGCTTACTCCATGGCTTCCTACCCGGCGGAAGGCAACCGCGTCATGTTAAATGTGCGCATTGCTACGCCTCCACCACGCACTCAGGGTTTGCCCACGGGTAAGGGTTCGTCGTATATTTTCGATCAGAAGCCTGGCGATAAAGTGGTCATCTCTGGCCCTTACGGCGAGTTCTTCTTGAAGCAGAACAATCGCGAAATGGTCTTTGTGGGTGGTGGTGCCGGCATGGCACCGATGCGTTCGCACTTGATGCATTTGTTCCGCACGGAGAAGACCGACAAGAAAGTTTCTTTCTGGTACGGCGCACGCTCGATGCGCGAGGCCTTCTACGTCGAGGAATTCGACGCCATCGCCGCGGAGTTCCCAAACTTCCAGTGGCACTTGGCGCTGAGTGATCCGCAGCCCGAAGATCACTGGAAAGGCAAGACCGGTTTTATTCACCAGGTGTTGCTCGATAGTTACCTAGCGAAACACGAAGCTCCCGAAGAATGCCAGTATTACATGTGTGGGCCGCCGATGATGAACTCGGCGGTCATTAACATGTTGGGTGAGTTGGGTGTAGAACCCGAAGACATCTTCTTAGATGACTTCGGCGGTTAAGCGCCATTCTCCCAAGCAAAAGGCCGGCACTCTTTCACGAGCGTCGGCCTTGCTCTTGTGCATCCAGCTATCGAATCAAGAAATACTGGGTGGCGTTAGAATCCGGCTATGCCACGCCCATTGCTGCTCCTATCCTGCTGTCTCACTCTGGGTACGCTGAGTCTAGTGGGCGGCGCTTGTACGCACACTTCCTCTTCTGAAGTGCGTTCTACTGCTGCTCTAGAGCGCCCAGCGGTATCGCTCAGCGGCAAAACCATGGGGGTGGATTGGCATGTCACTCTGGCCGTGGTAGTCGCTACCGACGGCAGCGATGTAGCCACCGCGCTCGCCGCCATCCAGGCAGCGCTGGACCGCGTCGATGGGCGTATGTCCACCTACCAGCCTGATTCGGAAATCAGCCGTTTCAAAAACGCTCCCGCAGCAACGGATTTTGTCGTGAGCGCAGAAACCGCCACCGTGGTGCAGGAAGCTTTGCGGATTTCCGCGCTTTCTGAGGGTGCGTTTGATGCCACAGTGATGCCGTTGGTGGATTTGTGGGGCTTCGGCCCCGCCGCCGTGCAAGCCGCCGCGCCTAGCCCTGCAGAAATCCAAGCCGCACTGGCTATTTGCGGCTGGCAAAAGCTGCATGCGGGCCCCACGGTCTTGCGCAAAGATGTGGCCGGCTTGAGCATTGATCTATCCGCCATCGCCAAGGGTTATGGAGTAGATGCCGTCTGCGCAGCCTTACTCGAAAATGGTTACGCCGATTTTATGGTGGAAGTCGGCGGCGAGCTGCGCACTTCTGGTAAATCCCCGAAGGGTACGGCTTGGCGGATTGGTATCGATGCGCCGCGCGATCTCTCCAACATGGGGCAAGAGCTGCAGGCTGTGCTGGAACTGGGGAGTCTTGCCGTGGCCACGAGTGGTGACTACCGCAACTTTCGCATTCTGGACGGCAAGCGCTTTTCGCACACCATCGACCCCCGTACTGGTTCACCGGTGGCGCATGACTTGGCGTCGGTCACTGTACTCGCGCCAAACTGTATGTTGGCAGATGCCCTCGCCACCACGTGTATGGTGCTCGGCGCAGCAGATGGCCTGGAATTGATTGAAAGTATTGCTGATGTGGAGTGCTACATGATTTCACGCAACGGTGAAAAACTAGTCACTCTACAAAGCAGCGGATTTCCTGAGCTCCACAACGAATAAGCGTAGCGACACGGAGTGACGCAGCCACGCAGCCACGGATTAAACCTCGAATTGATCCAAACGCGCAGCAGCACCGCCACCACCGTTTTCACGGCTGGAGCGGAAATAATCTTTACGCTTGGGGTTGCCCAATTCGGCCAGCAAGACCAACTCATTGCCTTCCTCCGAGGCACAAATATTGGCCTCTTTGCGCGAGCACACACAATCACCGAGCAAATCGCCTTCTACGGCATCGGCGGAACCGCCGCAGGATTTCGCCAATTTGCGCCCAGAAACCAACACGCCTACAGCCATCCCCAACACAGCAAGGACAAACACGGCAAAAGCAAGCAGCAGCGTGGTCATAGCTCTATTCTAAGGAAACTCTGGTTTATTCGGGCGAGTGGAACGGTGGATTGGAATCTTCCGGCCGCTGGGCCGCCGTACAAATAAATCAGAGCTTCCCTAAGCCATATCCACGCTGCTCGGGTTCGAAATCAGCTCTCTGGAGAAGGAAACTAAGTTTTTTGGAACTCATCATCAAGGTCGAGGGCGTAGTAAGTACCCCCATCCACCATGGGCTCGGCGCGCACCAAACGGCCGCGGTACTCCTTGCCTTCGATCTTCACCACCACAGAAATCCGGCCGGTGGCTCGAATTAACAAACCGTGAGCACTGGCGTTGACAGTTTCGCCTTCCAGCGAGCCTGCAGCCAGCATCATGGCAGTTGGCGCTTGGAATTCCTTACGCTCGCTCCGACGTCTTTCGCTATCAGTCATGGTTATTTACCTATCGGTGAATTACTTAGCTTTCTTGACCATATTGACGGCACCCTCGTAGATGCTCTTGCGGCCACCACTATCGACCGGATCAAAGCCCACGAAGACATCGAACAATGCGTAACAAAGGTGCACATTAGTGATTTTGCCGAGCTTGCGGCCGTTGAGGTAGGTGTGCATGGTTCCGCCGGTTTCCCACAGGAAAATCAGCTCATCTTCTTCCTCGAGCTCGCCGGAAGCAAAGTAATCGCGCATCTCGCCCATGGCCTTCAGTCCAGCTTGAATCTCCTTGTCATTGGCCGCAAGTTTGCGAATGCCGGGCTCCAGGAATTCATCGAATGCTTCCGCCACATCTTCTCCATCGACATCGCGTGCCATCACCCAGCGCATCGACTTGTTGTAACTATCCGACATCACAGCAGTATGAAAAGCTTTATCCTTCAACAGCTTTTTCATATTCAAATCCGCGTTGTAAGCCGCCTTTAACTTGGGCAACGCTTTCTCTTTCTCAACGTAAAAAGCGAAACCGTATACATCGACGCCGATGAAGTATTTTTCGCGCACGCCGGTGCCGAGCAAATAGTGCCGCTCTGTTTTCTCCTTATTCTCCGCGAACACATCCATCCAAATCGGGAATGCAATCCCCGTTTCATCTTCGATGACAGTGGGAGCGACTTCTTTTTGCTTCACTGGATCCTGCTGTGTGGGAAGCAGGTAAACACAAGGGAGCAAAGCGATGAGTGCAAAGGCAGAGTATTTGGTCATGGAGTTTTTCCTCGTTGGGCAGTATACCCAACCAGGAACATCCAACACAATGTAAGCCTAATCCGCAGATAACCTAGCCAAGGCGGCGGATATAAGCGCTGCAAGTATCCACAAACTCGCGGGCACCGGCTGCACGCAGCGGAATGATCACGGCCTTGAATGTGCCAATTTGCAACATCGCACGCTCCTCCACCTCCACAACTTGGGTAAACAAGTTCCACGGAATGGAGCTGCGCGCTCCATGGGCCTCAGCATGCAGTTCTTGGGGATCAAGGCGCAGTACATAACGTCCAAGGATGCTGGCGGCCTCGCCACGACTAAGTTTTTTGCGCAGCTGCTTGACGACCCGGGCAATGGTAATGCGTGGATACAGCACCATCCAGGCAAAACCTAGCATCACCATGGCGACACCAGTGACGTACATCGCCGCGGCGATGGCAAAAATCCCGAAAGCCAAATAAATACCGCCAAAGCCAAAGCGGAACAAACGTGCCAGACGCAAGGAAGCCGGATCCGTGCGGCCAATATGAATCACAAACAGCGCCCAATCCTCAAACTCAAGTTCAAACTCAATCTCCATCCGTAGGCTCCGTGATGTCAATGGGGTCATCATCCAACAACATGCGGTGTGCCGGAGTCTCTAAATCATCAAACTGCCCACGGCGCGTGGCCCATGCGAAGGCACCAACAGCGGCGGCGGCAATCAGGATTGCCAGAGGCAAGACCACGTAGATGACAGTCACAAAAAAAGTGGGTTAAGTAAAAGTGCGCGAACGCCAGGCGACGCTCACGACCGTCAACGAGGAAACGGGCATCAATACCGCAGCAAGCAGCGGATTGAGCACACCGGTCATTGCGAGCGCAACTCCCACGGCATTGTAAGCCAAAGATATCGCCAGGTTGCGATGAATCACATGCACCGTGCGCTTGGCGCCCTCCAATAACCCGGCCACCCCACCCAGCCCAGGGTTGGCAAGAAAAACATCTGCTGCAGCGAGGCTAGCCTCCGCACTGCCGTGCACCGCAATACCAACATCGGCGGCTGCCAGTGCCGCGGCATCATTCCAGCCATCCCCTACCATCAACACCGGGCGCGGTTTGGTGCGGCATGCTTCGGCGGCGCGTAATTGCTCGATGGCAGCAAGCTTTTGTTCCGGGGACAAGCCACCATGGCAATCACGCGGCTCCAAACCCAGCCGACTCGCAACCGCGGCAACCACTTGCGGATGATCGCCAGACATCACACGTAAATCCCAACCAGCTTGTTGCAGTGCGGCAATGACCCGTGGGGCATCGGGTTGCAAGGCGTCGCCAATGCCTGCCATGGCAGCGGCAAGCACGAGCCCGTTTGCATCGCACTGCACCACCGCCACCGGCGACAGCGCCCGTTCTAAAATCAACGGCAGCCAGGCGGCAGGCAAATCGTAGCCGAGAGCAACCATCCAGCTGGGCGCGCCGACGTGGATGCGTTTGCCCGCCACCACACCACTCACACCCTTGCCGGGAAAAGCTTGGACATCTTCCACCGTCTCCACCGTCAGATCCGCGCTGCCTTCTTGGTGGTTACCAAATGCGACCAAAGCACCCGCAAAAGGATGCGACGCATGCGCTTCCAATGCCGCGACCAAGGATTGTAGTGCTTTTTCACCATGCCATTGCACCACCGAAACCGCCCCTTGCGTGAGGGTGCCAGTTTTATCCAACACCAAAACCCCCGCAGCTGCAAGGCGCTCCAAGGCATCGCCACCTTTGATCAAAATGCCCGCGCGTGCGGCACGACCGACGGCTGCCACCACAGCCAATGGTGTGGCCAGCCCCAATGCACACGGGCAGGCAACAATGAGTAAGGCAATCGCATTTTCTAGGGCGACGTCGGCATCCATCATGCTCCAATAAAGAGCCGTGATGGCGGCTAGCAGGAGCACCACTAGGGTAAAAACTCCGGCCATGCGATCAGCCACACGCACCAGCGCGGCCGGACGTTTGGCATGTTGTTCCACCAACTGCAATAAGCGCCCCACTCGACTATCAGCACCCGTGCGCTGCACTTCCACCACCACGCGTGCGCCCAGGTTCAGAGTGCCGGCGAAAACAAGCGCGCCAGGTTGCACGGGGGCCGGCCGCGTTTCCCCACTCAAAACCGCCATATCAAAAGAGCTCATTCCCTCTACCACCGTGCCATCCGCCGGCGCTGTTTCCGCACCACGCACTTCGACGTGATCGCCTTTTTGCAGCGATAAAATCGGCACTTCTTCGAAGCCTTGGCCGGTAGCGCGCCGAGCCGTGCCAGGGGTGAGTGCATGCAACAATTCCATCGCTTCATAAGCCCGCCGCTGCTGCTTGGCTTGCACATGCCTGCCCACTAACAACAAGAACACCAAAATCGCCACCGATTCAAAATAGACTTCGCCAGTGCCAGTGATGGTGTGCCACGCGCCACCGAGAAATCCTGCACCAATGCCGATTGCAATTGGTAAATCCATATGCGGCGTACGCGTGCGTAACGCAGCCCAAGCACCGCGAAAAAAAACCCGGCCGGGCCACACCAAACTCACTAACGTAAGCAGCAGCGCCGACCAGCGGAAAAAATCGCGTAAGTCGGTCTCCATGCCTTGCAGATAACCGCCATAAAGGGCGAAGGCGATGCCCATGACATTGCCCGCGAGCGCCCCCGCAACGCCAATACGCAAGAATGCGGTGCGTGCTTCTTGTTTGCGACGCTCCTGAACTTCGCCGCTTTTGACGGGGTGCGGCGGATAACCAAGTCGATCTAAAGTGCGCGCAATTACCGACAACTCCACCTGTTGAGTACGCCACGCCAGAGTCACGATGGCGCGCCCGATATCGAGACGGGCTTCCAATACCCCTGGCACTAGCGTCGGCAACTTCTCCACCAGCCACACACAGGCGGCGCAATGCACACCTTCCAGGTAAAGAGTGATGTGCCCTACACCTTCCTGCTCCTGCACATAGGAAGCACGGAAATTGGGGTGATCAAACTCCGAGAAGCCGCGTCCGGAAGTGCTGGCCGGGCGCGCGGCGCTGGAATCGGACTGTGCGGCAAGCGCATAGAAACGCTGTAACCCGGCGCCTTGCAACGTTTCATAAACCGTGCGGCAACCGGCGCAACAAAACTGCTCGTTGGCGCCTTCCGCAATCAAGCCACGCGGCACTGGCAAGCTGCAGTGGGTACAGGGAACTTCAACCACGGCCTAGATTACTCGGCCGGCTCACAACAAGCCGGTGCGGTGTTTCCAGCTGCAGCGGCAGCCTGGAACGATGGTGCATCCAAACGCCCGACCACTGCGAGTAAACCAATCACCACCAACAGCCACGCGGAGAATACCGGCACGTGCCTTTGCAACGGACCTGCCAGGCGTTGAACACCCACGCCAATGGCCGCAAGAACCGGCACCGTGCCTAACCAAAAAAAAGCCATGGTGAGAGCGCCCAACCACGGACTACCTGTGCCCGCAGCCGTTCCGGCAAACATATACAACCATCCGCAAGGGAGCAGAGTCGTGAGCAAACCAATCGCAAGGCCGCGGATTTTTGGACCTTGGTGTTGCACTTTGCGCATACCGCCGCCAAAAGCAGTTTGCAGAAAACGCGGTACTGGCAGCGCAATTTTTTTGCCCCGCAAACGCATCAACATGATGATGCCATAAGCAACCATCACCCCACCCGCAAGGCCAATCGCAACCCTACCCATACCCACCGCCTCGCCGCCTAAATCGAGTACAGCGCCTAAGCCACCGGCGACCGCCCCGACCGCGGTGTAGCCAAGCAAACGGCCCAAGTGATACAAGAGTTGCGGACGCCAATCGCGGTGATCCCCGGAAGTACCACCCACAAAGGCCACCACCCCGCCGCACATGCCAGCACAATGCGCGCTGCCCACCAAACTCGCCGCGAGTACCGCCCAAAACATGGTGATCACAACGTTGCTCCTGCGAATACATCGGCGCGTTTTTCACCAATCCACAAATCTTCGCCGTGGTGAAACCGAAACTGCCAACGCCACTTGCCGGGTAGCGGCAACGGCAAGTCAAACGAGTAATCACCAGCAGCGCCAGCAACGATTTCGGCGCGATACAACTGATTGGGATAGCCGTTGTGATAGGCAATCACTTCGCCACGGACATCCGCAAGAGCAAGTCCATCGGAGCCAAGAATCGACAGCGTGCAGTGACCATCGCCACCACTTTGGGCGACGCCCGGAGTGAGTGAAATTTGCCAGCCTAAGGCTTCGGAACGATGCACTGCGGCGCGCTGTTCATCCCACTGGGCACCCTTTTCATAGGCATTTTCCACCACACTGAAATGGGGGTCGTCGAGCGCAACCATCACCCGCCAAAGCCCAAACACCAGCGTGGCGGAAAGCACCACCGCAGGCATCCATTTCCATGCAGTTTCGGCCTTCATTCGTGCAGATTCGTTGGGGTAAACAAAGTCATGTGTAAATCGGTGCGAAACTCCGCATCATCATACACACTCAGTTGTAACTGAAAACGGCTGTTGGCAAAAGCCGTGGCGGCAACCCGCACTGGCAAATTCAAGGTTTTGCTGCCGTAAGCTTCAAGCTCCACCGGAAACTGAGCACCCAAGACCTCGACTCCAGCGCCGAGTTCCATCTGATAAGTGTGGGCACGATCGTCTCGATTATCAATGCGCAAAATCACCGTTTGCACCACGCCTTCTGGAGTGGCTACGACGACAGCATTTTGATTGCGCAAGAACATGGCTTCGCCCATTTGACGATGGTTCAAGCCAAAAAGGAATGCGCCAAAAACAACCACCAACAGCAGTGGATAAAGCACCACGCGGATGCGTACGACTTTATGGGCAAGCCCAGCCAAAGTGTTTTGCGAGGCGAAACGAATCAAGCCTACTGGCCGCTCAATCTTCTCCATGACAGCATCGCAGGCATCAATGCATTGGGTGCATGCAACACATTCCAGTTGTAGCCCCTCGCGAATATCGATGCCGGTAGGGCAGGCTGCAACGCACAAACCGCAATCAATACAATCGCCAGTCTGCGCCTGATCTTGGGCATGATGCCGCTTTTTGCCGCGTGGTTCCCCGCGCTTTTCATCATAGCCGATGATGAGTGAATCACGATCCAACAATACCGATTGCAATCGCGCGTAAGGGCATACCAGTGTACACATCTGTTCGCGGAAGCTCACGAAATCGAACATGATCAGTGCGGTGACAAACATCACGATCAAAAAAGGAGTCATGTGCTCTTGCGGGGAGCCAAACGACCATTCAAACACCTGCTGCGGTCCAGCAAAATAAGAGAGGAAGGTATTCGACAAGTGCAGCGAGAACACCAAGTAAATTAAATACTTCAAGACCACCCGCCACCGTGCAACTTTTTTGTGCGCACGGCCAGTGCCTTTGCCTTCGATTAAACGCTCAATCGGGCGATAGAGAAACTCCAGATAAACGGTCTGCGGGCAAGCCCAACCGCACCAACCACGCCCCAGTAGCGAGGTGATCAAAAAGATGCCGAAGAAAATTCCGAGCATCAACAGCATCAGCAAGGTGACTTCGGTAGGCTGAAAAGTTACGCCAAAGAAAATGAAGTCGCGATGCACCACATCCAACAACATCACCGGCTTGCCACTCACGCGCATCCATGGCACGGCAGTGAACAAAATCATCAGCAACCAAGCCACCACGCGGCGCCGCTTCCACCACTTCCCCATGGCGGATTTTGGACGAATCCACCGCCGACTGCCGTCGGGGTTAAGAGTAGAGAGAACGCGTTCTGGAGCTTCGAGGAGTTGGTCAGCCATCAAGGAAATCCTGATACGTCAGAGCCAAAGCGTCGGGAAAAGTTGCGACGCTTTGGCCGTGAATAAGACCTATTCCGCTGCCCAAGGAGCAATCACTTCGCCCTCTGGGTCTTTCGGGTTTGCTGGCGTAGTGCCGCGCAGACTTGCCATGTAGGCAGCCACGTTGACGACTTCGTTGGGGCTCAACGTTTGTCCAACCATTGCGGTTCCAGGAATACCGTTGACAATGACACCGACAAAATCACCCAGCTTGGTGATGTTCTTGTAAGAATCATCGCACATATTCGGACCAAGCCCAATTACGCCACCACCATCAGCAGCATGACAAGCAAAACAAATGGTGCCGTACTTGGCCTTACCCCGCGCCAGGCGGGTGGGATCATTCATGGCAGCGAGAATCGCTGCAGCATCCGCGGCCACCGGTCCATCACCACCTTCGCGCGCAATTTTCGCAGCAACATCAGCTTCGTAACGATCATACACCGAGTTGCCGTCGGCAAAGTGGTACCACCAGGTGTAAGGCACGGCGAACAAAATGCAGGCCCAGAAAATTGCTTTCCACCAACCCGGTAACGGATTGTCGAATTCCTGGATGCCGTCGTAGTTGTGGTCAAGCAGGTTGTCTTCCTGCGGGTCGTTAGGAGGAATTGGGGTCTCAGACATTGTGGGACTCCTCGGCACTAGCCGCGGACGAAGGAACAACCGGCCGCCCTTCCTCAAGCGGTAATCCGGCGTCGTGATCAAAGCCGCGGGAGCGGCGTGAGGTGAATGCCCACACCACCACCCCCACGAAGAATGTGAAGAACAGAAGGAGGGAAATCTGTTTCAAGGAATTGATGTCGAAATCCATTATTTTGCCTCCGCGGTATCGTTGGTGATGTCGGTTCCCAAACGCTGCAGATAGGCAATCAAAGCAACGACTTTCTTACTCTCATAACCATTCTGGCCGCCGTTGGCGAGTTCTTGGGCCACTACACTTGCCTGCGATTTAGCCGCAACTACGGCACCCAGAATTTCTTCTTCGGTGTACGGCACACCAATGGATTTCAGCGCCGTCATGTTGCGTGGAATCACTTCAAAATCCAAATCCTTGGCGAGCAAATGCTGGTAGCTCGGCATCATCGTGCCGACGGAAGTGTCTTGCGGATTGTTGAAGTGACGTAGGTGCCAAACAGCACTGGGATTGCGCACGCCGATGCGGTGCAAATCTGGGCCAATGCGGCGCGAACCCCACTGGAAAGGATGGTCGTAAACGAACTCACCAGCCTTTGAGTATTCGCCGAAGCGCTCGGTTTCGAAGTGCAACGGACGCACCATCTGCGAGTGGCAGTTGTAACAACCTTCCGCGATGTAAATGTCACGGCCAGCAAGTTCCAGCGGGCTATAGGGTTTGACCGAGGCAATCGTAGGCACATTCGACTCAATCACGAAAGTTGGAATTATTTCAAACAGCGAGGCTGAAACCACTGCAATCACCACCCAAACCGTGAATTTGAAGGGCTTGCCTTCCCAGTTGCGGTGCCAGTTCATCGCCATGAAACCACCATTAGAAGGGGCAGGCGTGAAATTCTTCGCTAAAGCAGGCGCTTCGAACACCGGCACTTCATAGGTAGCCGGGCGAGTCTTCCAAGTGAGCAACAAGTTGATGCCGCCAAGAATGGCACCACTGAGGTACAACACGCCACCAATCACGCGCAACCAGTACATCGAATTTAAATTCGTCACGGTTTGCAAGAAATCTGGGTATTGCAAAGTTCCTTCGGCAGTGAAGGAGCGCCACATCAGACCTTGGCTCAAACCGGCGATGTAAATCGCGACGATATAAAACACAATGCCCACGGTAGACATCCAAAAATGCAGATTCACCCAAGCTGGTTTGGCAACTTTGGTTTGGAACAAACGCGGCATCAGCCAGTACACCATGCCGTAAATCATGAAGCCCACCCAACCGAGGGTGCCGGCATGAACGTGAGCGATGGTCCAGTCGCTGTAGTGACTGAGCGAGTTCACCGCCTTCACCGAAAGGAGTGGACCTTCGAAAGTCGACATACCGTAGAAAGTAATGCCCACGACGAAGAACTTCAGAATCGGATCGGTTGCCACGCGGTCCCATGCACCGCGTAAGGTCAACAGACCATTCAACATGCCACCCCAAGAGGGCATCCACAACATCACCGAAAACAACATGCCGAGGGTCGAAGCCCACTCCGGCAGTGCGGTGTAGTGCAGGTGGTGTGGGCCGGCCCAGATGTAGATAAACACCAAGGACCAAAAGTGCAGAATCGACAGCTTGTAGCTGAACACCGGGCGCCCGGCAGCCTTCGGCATAAAGTAATACATCAAGCCGAGGAACGGAGTGGTGAGAAAAAACGCCACCGCATTGTGGCCGTACCACCACTGCATAAACGCATCTTCCACACCTGCGTACAAGGAGTAAGATTTCAGTGGCCCGGCAGGAATCGCCAAGCTATTGAAAATGTGCAGCACTGCAATCGCGATGATAGTTGCGATATAGAACCAGATCGCCACGTACAAGTGCCGTTCGCGACGGCGCGCCAAAGTGCCGAAAAAATTGATCGCAAAAATCACCCAAATCACAGCGATGGCAATATCAATCGGCCACTCGAGTTCGGCGTATTCCTTTCCGGAGGTAAAACCAAACGGGAAAGTGAGGGCGGCGGAAAGGATGATGAGCTGCCATCCCCAGAAGTGAATGTTCGACAGGGCGTCGCTAAAAACTCGCGCCTTCACAAGTCGCTGGGTGGAGTAGTAAACCGCAGCGAAAATACCGTTGCCAGCGAAGGCGAAAATCACCGCATTGGTATGCAGTGGACGCAGACGGCCGAAAGATGTCCATTCGAGGCCGAGGTTGAAACGAGAATCCGCAAGTTGCAGGGCGATGATGACGCCAACCAAAAGGCCGACAATCCCCCATCCAATGCTGGCGAAAACAAATTTGCGCACGATGGCGTCGTTGTAGGAGAACCTCTCCATGACGCCGCTGTTTGCTTGCTGGTTGCTATTTGACATGGTCAATCCGGGTGAATCAGGGTTGATTTTGCTCGAAATCATAGCAGAGGATAAATCGAGTTAAATATAATTTATTCGTAACAATAGCTTGCCGAAAGCGCGGCGTTCCTCCAGCACCTCATGAGCCTTGGAAATTTGGTCAAAATCAAAACGCTGCGACACGATGGGTTGTAATTTCCCAGAAAATACAAGCTTTGATACATGTTTCATTTCCCCAAGCCCTCCCATGGTGCTGCCAAGGATGCTGAGGCTTTTGAAGAAAATAGGTGCCAAATTGAGCTGCATTTCTGCCCCGCTGGTCACCCCGCAGGTAACGATTCGGCCGCCTTTCGCCAAGGCCCATACCCCTTTAGGAAGAGTATCCACGCCAACATGATCGACAATGATGTCGAGCCCGCGTTTGCCAGTCCAAGTTTTGGCCGCTGCAGTCCAATCTTGCTCGCGGTAGTTCACGGCAAAATCTGCGCCATTTGCTAAACCCAGAGCCAGCTTTTCAGCACTACCCGCCGTCACCATCACATCCGCGCCAAAAAGCTTGGCGATTTGCGTGGCAGCCACCGAGACACCGCTGCCCGCGGCATGAATCAATACTTGATCGCCAGGTTGCACACCGCAGCGCTCCACCAGCATGTGCCAAGCCGTTAAAAACGTCAGCGGAAAAGCCGCTGCGAGGTCTAATGGGTAGTCATCCGGCACAGCAATGAGATTCTGCGCATGCACAAGCGCATACTCGGCGTTGCCACCATCGCATGTTTCGCCATAGATTCCGTAATCGCGCGCCAAGTTGTGCTTCCCCGCCGCCGCTTGTGGAGAATCCACTTGCGTATAACCCGGCGCCACAGTGACCCGCTGCCCAATTTGCCAAACTTCTGCGCCACTTCCCACCCCATCCACCGTGCCGCTAAAATCGCATCCCGGCGTAATGGGAAGTGGAAATCGATGCCCGGCAAGCCCCTGGCGTACCCATAAATCCAGATGATTCAAGGCAGCCCAAGCTACTTTCACCCTCACTTGACCGGGGCCCGGCTCTGGAATCGGCAAATCCTCGAACTTGAGAACCTCGACTCCACCATGGCTATGCACTCGAACTGCCTTCATAGGCAGATATTAACGACGCCTAGGGTTCTGCAATCTATACTGAACGGATGAAGGTTTCTTACCTCCTGCATGGTGCTCTGATGGGTGCCTGTTTTGCCGGCTGGGCGAGTCTCTTCGAGGCCTGCTGGTTGTTTTCTGCCTTTCCTTATCAAATCGACCCAACGGCTTGGACCATCAACCTACCTGCCTATTTGGCCGTTGGGGCGGCACTCGGTAGTGGCTGCGCACTATTCCTGCCACTTCTGCAACGCGACGAACGGCGCTCCGCACAGCTTCGGGCACTGCTTGGGATGTTCATCCTGGCGGTCGGGTGCACTGCAACCTGCCTTTTGCTTGCGCGTATGACTTGGCTGCCTCCGCAGGTCGCCACCCTCTCGGCCACGGCTCTCTTTCTTTTTGCTGAAATCCTTGTGGTCGGTGTGATGGCTTTTGGCATGGCTGTTTTCCTGGGCCGAAGATTCCTCCCAAACCGCCTATCCGCTCTATTCGGCCCAAACGCCATCAACGCCTTCAGTGCCACTTTGATTTTGCTCGCTGGTATTTCTTTTTTGCTGCCCGTGACTGACTCCGACGGCGCCTTTCCGGAGCGCGCTGCAACAGCTGCAGTGGATGCTCCCAATGTCTTACTGGTGGTGTTGGATACCGTCGCTGCCTCCCACCTCGGGAGTTACGGATACGAACGGAATACGAGCCCACGCCTCGATCAACTCGCCTCAGAAGGTGTGCTGTTTGAGCAACACTATGCGGCTGCCCCTTGGACTTTGCCCTCGCACGCCTCCATATTCACTAGCTTGCACCCGAACACGCACGGCGCCGGCTGGCAAAAACCGCGGCTCGCCGATGGCACTGCGAGCGTCGGCACGATCGCCTATAACGATTATCAAACGCTTGCCGAAGAGCTGAGTTTTCTTGGCTATGACACTTGCGGCGTTTCGGAAAAGGCTTGGCTATCGGCGGAGTCGGGTTTGACGCAAGGTTTCGAATCCTATTGGGATTTCTCTAACCTGCCTTTCGACGAATCTTTTTTGCTGCCCCGAGTGTTTCATCGATACCAAGCCAAGTTGGGGTGGCCCATCACCAAACCAACGGATAAAGGTGGTGCCCAAGTCGTGAACCAAGCGCTTGCTTGGCTGGGAGGCAATCGCGCCCGCGATGAGGACCGCCCGTTTTTTCTATTCCTCAACCTCAATGAAGCCCATGATCCGTACAACCCACCACCGGGCTATCGAGAAAAGTTCTTACCTGACGGTTTTTCGCTGACAGCAACCTACCCACCGCTACTGCGCTCCGATGTCATGTTGCATCGAGAAGTTTTGCAGGGTGTTACGACGATATCCACTGCTGAAATGGTGCTGTTTAAGGCGCTATATGATGCGGAAATCCTCTATCAAGATACTTTATTGGGCCAGCTCCTGGATGGTCTGCAAAGTATCGGCCAAAAAGAAAACACCATCATCATCATCACCTCCGATCACGGTGAAGAATTCGGCGAAATCGAAGGCCGTGTTGGCCATCAACTGTCGCTTTCCGACAGCCTCTTGCATGTGCCACTGGTCATCCGCTATCCAGCACTCCTCCCCGCCGGACGCCGCGTTTCCTCGATGGCTTCCACTCTCGATATTTTCCCAACCATCCTCGCGATCCTGGAGAAACAACGCGGCTACCCAACGGAAAAAACTCTGGATGCCTATGCTCTCGAGGGTGTCAGCCAACTCGACACAATGCAAGAAGGTGGTGCTGCAGTGCGTGATTTCGTGATGGCCCACTATTCTAACCCCACGGCTTATTTGGCCAGCTTCCGCGGTTGGGATAACACCTCGCCATACAATTTTTCTCTGGCACGGTATCTGCGCTCGATCGATATGATTCGTACGCTCGACGACAAACTTTATTTGTACGGTGATGGCGAACGCGCCTTCTTGAATCTATTGCAGGACCCTACCGAGCAAGATAGTGCCCTCTCCAAAGTGCCCGAAGAACATCGCGAACGCGCCAGCTTCTTGGAATGGCGCTTCCACCAGCAGATGAATGCGTATGTGGTCGTGAAGGAACTTTTTATCGGTAACTTGAACCGCTTCCGCAAGCTTACGGGCCAAAATATCCAGACTCCTGCCAACATCGACACCAGCGGAATGACGGCTCAAGAACTAGAATCCATCGGCTACATCGGCGGCAGCGTAGGCGATGCCCGCCTCGCGAAAGATCCGCTCGGCTTAATGCCTTTTCAAGAGTTGCAGCGCTAGGCGCAGTGCGGCCGTTAGCGCAGCGCTTTACAAACCCCGAGATTTTCCGCCGCTAAGCGATTCAGGAAAGCCTCGGCACGGCGCGGCGCGCGCAAGGAAACCGTGTTGATGCGGATACTGCGCCAACGGTTGTAACGTTGCACGCGCGCGAGAATGTCGATGGGCTTCACCAATTCACCCATCGACGGTGAGCCATCTGTCAGCAAGATAATTTCTTCGACGCCATCTTGGCGGAACGCACTATCGAGGCCACCGAATAAATTGGTGCCGCCTTTGGGGGAGCGACCCAAACTGAAGGTTGCGATTTGCTCTTGTACTTCCGCATCCAGATCGATGAGCCCATCGGCAAAAGCAGTGACCTCCGAAGCAAAAAAAAGTACATTGAGCGTTGCGGTTGCCGGTAAATGTGGGAGCAGGTGGACCAGCTCATCCACGGAACGACTGGAGCGGGTTACGTGATCGCCAGCGGTCATCGCTTCATTCATCGAGGAGGAAGAATCCAAAACAAAGACAATTCGATCGCTGTAAATCGGCACTCCCATATAAGACAAACTTGATTCCTTGGTGCTGTCGTCTGGTTCGCGTCGAAATTCTGTGCCCTCGGCTTTATGCTTCAGATAAAAATGCTTCCAAGTGCGGAAGTCATTGGCAATGCGGTATCCAGTAATCGCTTGCAACATTGCGACGGCCTCGTTGGCTGCGCGGCCGCTAGAAACCTCGAGCAAATTGATGAGATATGGAATGTGGTCGCTGTTGGGGTTACGTCGCAACACCGCCAGACATTCAAACAACACCACGCCTTTTTCCAACTCCAACCTGCGTAGAGACTCCGTGACGGCAAAGGGCGAGCTGCGGTCGGCTAAAGCGCGTAAAGCCGCCACGCGCACGTAGGGATGTTGCTTGTAGTCGCGCAGACTTGCTAGCGCCAAACCAACTCCATCCGCATCAAAAATCACACGCGCGTACATCACTTCTGCAGCAGCATCCGGATCTCGATTGGTGCGCAGCGCGAGTAAATGCGGGAGGGCTTCTACGCCACATAAGCCCAGGCAGCGCGCGTAATCCGCAAGAAACATGCCACGCGCCAAATGGTGTACGGAAGTCACGCTCTTTAGAGTCAGCGGCCGCGCTTGGTAAGCCAGCATCATCAGTGCGCCCATACGATCCTCGCCATTTTGTTGCGGGTCGCACAACACAGCCACTAACGACTCCCGACTCGGTTGCGGGATTTGCTGCGGGAACCTCACCCCACCAGCCAACGCAGGCGTGGCTGTGAACATGGGCGCCAGCAAGCTGGCAGCGAGTAGGAAGGAACCGGGCAAAGACATCAAAGAGAGTTACACCTACAGTATGTGCATGCAGGTGCAGATTAACCTCGAACTTCCAGATTTCCGCGAAGCTTTGGCAGAATTGTTGCCCAAGGGGGTTGAAATTCGTGAGTTGCAGCTCAACGAGGAGCAGCTCGTGCTTCACGGGCGTGTCCCCATGGTTGGTGCCATAACTCTGACCGCCAAGGTCAAGATTGTGCCCCATCGCCTCACTCTGTCAGGCTTTGACCTGCTCGGCGCAAGGCTAGTGAAAGGGATGATTCTCTCTCAGCTTCGGCACAAACTTGCCGAACTTGACTATTCCAGCGGCAAGCTGCGTTTTTGGGGAGATTGCGACGGGTCCTTTGCCTATTTATCATGGTGAGGATGAACGCCAAAAACCTCCTGCTAGGTGTGTTGATGGGTGGTTGTTTGGCTGGTTGGGCCAGCTTGATTGAGGCTTACTCGGTTTTCGCCGACTTCCCCTATCAAACCGACCCATCCGCGTGGGCCCAATTGCTACCTGCCTATCTTGGCATGGGTGCCGCGTTGGGTTTTATGTGTGTTGTGGCGCTGCCCTTTTTGTCGCGCCAATCCGCGCGCGAAAAACGCTACAGCCTCCACCTTGGCATCTTGATTGTGGCGGTCGCGCTGACTTTTATTGGCATCATCGAAGCTCGTTTTGCTTGGATGTCCCCGAGTACCCTGAGCACCAGCCCCGCGGCGCTGATGACTTTTGGCGTAGTCCTGCTTGGCGGCTTCATCTTCTATTTTTTGCTTTATCAATTCGCAAAAACTGCTCTAGGTTGGATGCTGGCAAGCTTGTCGAGTGGCCTAGTCACTGTCGCTGGCCTCATCCTTTTGGCCGTTGTTGCCGCCGTGGCTCACTTACGCCCCATCTCTCCGGCACTCCTCGCGGCGACGCCGCAGATGACTGCGCCGAGCGACTCCCCCAACGTATTGCTCGTGGTTCTCGATACTGTTCGCGCGGATCACCTTGGCGCCTACGGTTACCACCGCGCCACCAGCCCGAACCTAGATGCCTTGGCAGCGGAAGGTGTGTTATTTGAAAACGCATTTGCAGCAGCCCCATGGACCCTGCCTTCGCATGCTTCTATTTTCACCGGCCTGCATGCCACCACCCACGGCACCGGTTGGGAGCATCCACGCCTTTCTGACGGCCGCGCCAACATCGGCGAGGCCATCACCTACGATTTCCACACCTTGGCAGAGGAACTGGGAGAGCGCGGCTATCAAACAATGGGAGCCTCCGAAAAGTCGTGGCTTTCTTACGACGCCGGCCTCACCCAGGGCTTCGAAAACTACTACGACTATTCCATCCCAAGCCTGCAGGGGCGTATGTTCCTGAGCCGCATCAAGCGCTTTCTGCACCGCGATAACACCAACAACGCGCCGTTCCCACGCACCACGGATAAAGGTGGTGCGCGAGTCGTCGCAACCGCACTGGATTGGCTCGCAGATGACCGAGTGCGCGATCCCAAGCGGCCATTCTTCCTGTTTATGAACCTCAATGAGGCTCATCACCCGTACTTGCCTCCGCTGGAGTATTGGCCACACTTTCTACCGGATGGCGTGGCACTAGAAGACACTCTGCCGGATCGATTGCCCGCTGATCCGATGGATGAACATCGCATCATGCTTGGCAACTTAGAACTTACACCAGAGAACGCGGCAACTTATCAATCTCTTTACGACGCCGAAATTCTCTACGAGGACATGCTGCTGGGGCGTTTGTTTGATGGCCTTCAGGAGATGGGCTTGACGGAAGAAACGGTGATCATCGTGGTTGCCGATCACGGCGAAGAATTTGGCGAAATTGGGACACGCGTTGGTCATCAACTTGCTCTTACCGATTCCTTGATTCACGTGCCGCTGATTATGCGCTTTCCACAAGCGCTTCCTGCTGGCCAACGGCTAAGCGCACTGGCCTCCACCGTGGATATTTTCCCAACCGTTATCGCGATTCTGGAGAGTCAACAGCAAAGTATCGCGCCGCGGAATACCAGCCAATTACGCTCTTTGGAAGGCGTTAGTTTGCTTGGAGTCATGCAAGATCCTGCCGCCAAGCCACGCGATATGGTGCTCGCTCACTACGCAAACCCAGCGTCCTATCTCAGTGGCTGGCCAGAGTGGGAACTTACCCAGCAGGACCCACTCGCCTTCCCGCTGGCTCACTACCTCCGTTCGATTGATGTGCTGCGCACGGCCGATGAAAAATTCTTCACCTATGGTGACGGCAGTTCGGCGTTTTTGAGTTTGTCCACAGACCCCACGGAGCAGGGCAGCGAATTCACCCCAATCGTCGCTGCCCAACGCGCGCGCGCGCACACCTTTGAGTTGCGCTTACAGCAACAATTAGGCTCCTTCCGCACTCTGCATGAAATGCTCGTCGGCCATATGGCTCTTTCGAGAAGAGTCAATGCCGCCAATCGCTTTCAGGGCAGTCAACAAAGTATGGAGGGTTTAGGCTATGTGGGCTCAGCCTCCGGCGATGGCACCGAAGCGGAAGCGGAGCTTGTGCTACCACCTCGTTTTTCCTTCTAGTGCCATGCGAACCAAGCCCGTCGTAGCTCCATCCCCGGTTATTTTTCCATCGGATTTCCTAAGCAGGACCATAAACGCGTGAAATTTGCCAACCAAGTAGGTTTTGGGTGCATCGCTGGCGGCAGCCTTGCTGCCTGGTTTTGCCTCGGCGAAGCAGTTGTTGTGTTTGGCGGCTTCCCCTATCAAATCAACCCATCTAGCTGGTCGGTCTGGTTACCTGGCTATCTCGCCGCCGGCATGCTGATTGGTGGCGCTTGCGCTCTCTTACTTTTGCTCGTGCAGCGCAAACGTAAAACCATCGCCAACCCTCGTGTTGCTCTTGGACTCATGGTTTTCTGTGCCATCGCCGCCAGCATCACGCTGATGAAGCTGCACCTCTCCTTACTCGCACACCAACTTGGCTGGTCCCCGTTCCTCACGGTTGGAATTTTAATCCCTTGCGGTTTATTGCTATACGCAGTCCTGTTGTTTTTGAGTCGCAACCTTTTGCGCCGCCCATTGGCTTTTCTTTGCACACCAAAATCAAGTTGCGTCGGCATTCTTCTTGTGAGTGCCCTTGCCGCCACGAGTTGGCTGCTGCCTATTTATGCGGCCTCCCAAGCAAGCCCTGCGCAGATGACCGCCACGGCGGCATCGCCAAATGTGCTGTTTGTGGTGCTTGATACGGTGCGTGCGGATCACCTTGGCACCTATGGCTACGCACGCCCCACGAGCCCAGCTCTGGATCGCTTCGCTGCAACTGGGGTGGTGTTCGAAAACGCCTTCTCGGTTGCTCCATGGACTCTGCCTTCGCACGCCTCCATGTTCACTGGTGTGCACCCCACCACCCACGGCACTGGTTGGGAAAACCCAAGACTTGCGGATGGCCGCGCTCGTATTGACGATCTGGCCACCTATGACATGCACACGCTGGCGGAAGAACTTTCGCAGCGTGGTTATCAAACCATTGGCATTGCCGAAAAACCGTGGCTGTCGTTCGAAATCGGCCTCACCCAGGGTTTTGAACAATTCCATGATTACTCCATCACCACTTTGTCGGAGCGATTTTTAGGTAGCCAGGTGGTGGCTCGTTACAAAGAAAAGTTCGGCGTCAAGATTCCGACCAGCCATCCGCGTCCGCAAGATAAGGGTGGAGCGCGCGTGATTGACACCGCCTTAGAGTGGCTTAACGGCAGTCGGGAGCGCGATGTAGATCGTCCGTTTTTTATGTTCATGAACCTCAATGAAGCGCATGATCCTTATTTACCACCCACTGGCTATTGGGAAAGTTTCCTGCCTGAAGGTGTCACGATTGCCGATACCGTGCCAGAAGTTTTGCCTGCACGTCAAATCGATCAACACAGCATGATCCTCGGCGAATTGGCGCTGACGGCAGATATGGTGGAAAAATACATCGCGCTTTATGATGCAGAGATTCTCTATCAAGACATGCTGGTCGGCCGCTTGTTGGATGGCCTAGAGCAACAGAACCTTAGTGAGAACACCTTGGTGATCCTTGTTGCAGACCATGGAGAGGAGTTCGGCGAGTTTGATACACGTGTCGGTCACCAGCTTGCTGCGGTGGACACTTTACTGCACGTGCCGCTCATCATGCGTTACCCACCAGCATTGCCGCAAGGCCACCGAGTCACCAGCATGGCATCCACGGTGGATATTTTCCCCACCATCGTTGATGTGATCGAACGCGCACAAGGCAATGCACTACCACGCACGACCCCAGAGTTGCTGTCGCTGGAAGGCGTCAGCTTATTCAACGCCATGCAGCCAGGAGGGCCGCCCGCGCGCGACATGGTGGTTGCACACTATGACAATCCAACTGCCTATCTCTCTGGATGGTCGCAATGGGCAGAGCACAGCCAAGATCCGCTGAACTTTCCGCTGGCGAAATACTTGCGCACGATTGATGTGCTGCGCACCGCGGAGCATAAATTTTTCTCCTACAGTGACGGCACGAGGGCTTTCCTGGACCTCCAAAAAGACCCATTGGAACAAAGTAGTGAAAGTAGCCAAGTGGCCCCAGAGGATGCGGCCCAAGCTTTGGATTTTGAACTACGTTTGCGTCGTCAGCTTGGCTCCTACCTGACCCTGCATGAGATGCTTGTGGGCCATCTAGTGCGCTCGCGCCAGGTCAACGCCAGCAAACGTTTCACCCAAGCTGAAGGGCAAAATACCGAAGGACTGGGTTATGTGGGCTCCTCCTCCGGCGATGGCACCGAGGCCAAAGCGCCGCTGGTGCTACCACCGTTTCTGAAAAACTAATCTTCCTCGGTGTTGGCAAATTAACGAACAGGTGAGCCATTCGCGGCCTGTTCGTCACAGTTGCTAGCTAGTTGCTGCTTTCTGCGGCGTACTTGTCAAACCAAGGGCGTAAGTCCCAGACTTCTGTAGACAAGGAGCCAAGTTCGTGCACCGGTTGCCCGAACAGCCGCACCAACAAGGCGCGGCCTTGCGTGGAGTGAGCTGCCAAGTCTTCATAGAACCTATTAGCGCTCATTCGCCGCAGCTGCGGTGCTATTTGCACGCCCGGGTTAAACCGATACGGGATGAGGGCAAACCGCAGTTTTTCCACCGAAGTCTCTGGCATCGTGAACCCCGAAGCACCTGCAGTAAAATCGCCGCGTTTGTGAAACACCGCAAAACGCACTTGCTTGTCCACCACCAACTCACGACGCCATTGCTCTAACTGTGCCTCCTCGAGTGTTTCTAAATCAATCGCTAAAAACTGCGGCAAGCCAAGCACATCGGAGTTGGATTCCGATGGAATCAGAGCACGCATCAAATCCGTTTCCATTGCTGGCAACGCTTGCGGCAAAATATGCGAGGTGTACCCGGTGAGCAGTTTTTTGCCGTGGCCCGTTTGCAACCACATGGTGTAGCCGTCGCGGTAATCGATGGGCATTTCCAGCACCGCATAATCTAGGTTTTCCAGCGCCATCATCGGGTAGATGGGAGCTTGACGCAACTGCACGGGACTAGGCAGAGGCGGCTGCATTTCCAACGCTAAAATTGGCACCACCAGGAAGGTCATAAACTTGCCGCGCTGAACCTGAAACTCGCGTAAACCGTAGCCAAGCAAGCCGGTGATGCCCAGAAGCATCAAAATCAAGAAACGATGGGGCACGCGCACCATGTCCAACACGGGGAGGTGCTGAAAAATGGCCATCGGCATGGGGATGTAGTCGAAGTGATGATTCAGAATCACTAAATACGGCCCTTGAACGAGCAAGAAGCCAAGGCCGAGTAACCACCAGAACTTGCCGACACCTTTGGCACGCACGCGGATCAGGGTGTACAACAAAATCAAGCAGGTGGACCAACCCAGTACGACCGGCCAGAAAAAATGCATGGGCATGCCATTGGGGCTCATACCAAGCAGCTGGGTTTCACCAATAAAACGCACCGGATCTTCAAGCTCGCCGCTGCCACCCGTTTGACCAAGTAACTCCACCAACGGCATGGCCCCCGGGGCCATCAACGCCGCGGCAATCACAGTCATCACAACAATACGCAGCCAAATCTTGGCGTCGCGAAGGCGTTTGTCTTTGTACATCCGCGCCAGCAACAACACAGCGCCGGCCAAGGCACAGAATAAGGGCTGGTACCAATCGGTGTAACCCGACAAAGCCAACATGGCGGCAGTAAACAGCACTGGCCACCAAGCCTTGCGATCGTACATCAACATCAACCCAAGCAACACCAATGGCATCCATTGAAACTGCACGTTGTTGAGCTGCGTGATCATCATCGTGTGGTAGGGATTGAAAGTGTAAAACACCCCCGCAGCAAAGGCGGCTAGTGGTGCTGCGGTCAAATAACGCACCAGCGCCCAGCCACCAAGGCCAGACAAGACGAAGGCCGCAAGGAACAGCACCGTATGGGTTGCTCCCAAACTCAAATTCAGGCTTTGTTGCAGTAGCAAGCCCGGCATGGAATTGGTGAACGACAAGGTATGAAACGCCAAAGATGTACCAGTCGGCGCGAACAGCCGATCAGTCTGGTACAAGGCTTGGCCTTTTTCATAGGCAGAATCCACCCACCATAAATTCCAAGTATTTTGGAAAAAATCGCGACCGACAGCCCAAACGTTGTTCGGCTCCAGGACCATAGGCCAAAAGTAAAGAGCTGTCAGGCCGAGAAAGCCTAGCAGCACCAGAAGTACTTCCGCTGTTGTGAGTCGTTGTCCTGTTGTCATAGCGCCAGAGCTGCACCTATGAGGTACGCTCCATTAGCGGCTCCAAGTACTGCCAAGTCATACGGATTCCACCGCCAACTTTTACGCCGACGCTGCATTCCCCAACAAAGCACCGCGGCTTCTAGGTTCCAAAACCATAACCAAGCGGCCGCCATGGCCACCACCCAGGCAAACCAATTGCCGCCGATCTGTGTATCTGCGGCTCCTAGAGCACCCGAGGCGACCAAAACGTAGCCGCCGCCAACGCTAATCAAGCGGGTCAAAATTACCAATCCTAGGGTGGTCGAAAAATTCCGGCCAAGGGTGAACCAGACCACCCACCAGTGCAAAAAAATTACAATCAGGACCAAGAATGGATTCAGGCAGGCTTCAAACAGCTCTGCGAGGGGGCTCACGCGATCGCCTCCTGGCACCGCCCGCGCAGATCATCTAGCGTAAATAAGCCGGTGTGATGGCCGTCATCAAACAAGACGCGGTATGCGTAGTTCCCCACTGGCTGCATATCTTTGAGCCCGATATCGGCGTGGACGGTGGTGGGGTCCAGCATACGTTGGCCAGTCAATTCATTGACACAGAACGCGCAAGGGCAGGTGATGCGCAAATCGCGCACCATCAACACCGACTCAAGGCCATCCGACCATGACAAGCAAATGCCGCCATCTTTACGCGCCAAGCCGGTGAGATGAACACTCATGATTTAAGCAAGGGATGTGGAATCAGCAAGGACTAAGTGCCCATCTCCTTTTCCGCTTCATAACGTGCGCGCACGTTTTCCCGACCCATTTCACGCAAACGGTTTTCTGATTTTTTCAACTTCAGGTCGTGTGCCTTCGACACCACACTTTTGACCGTGCGCTTCAACCGCGTGGCAATGGCGAGGTTATCCTCGTTGGGATACAGCTTGCACAGCAGCTCAATTTCTTCTGGACGCCAACGCGGCATACGCACCGGTGCGCCCGAACCGCGACGTCGTTGAAAACCCTTATCTTTTGCCAGGCAAAGTTCCTCAGCCTTGACTTCAATGCGATGAATGGGGCGGCCAAGAATGACCGAGACATCTTTCGAATCTCGAGTGCCAAAAAAACGCTTCAGTTGCTGCACATCTTTGGAGGTCCATGGTCGCTCACGAATGTGGCCCTGCAACTCCATAATTTTACGACCGACCTCAATTTCCGAGCGGCGCAAAATCCGAGCAATGATGTCGACATCAGCAGCGCCAAAATAATTCTTGAGCTCGCGGATTTCCTTGGCAGTCCATGGGCCGATTTTCAACTCGCCCTCAAAAACTTTGCCAACCATCCGCCGTACGCTTTGCACCGTGCGATTGAGTTCCTTCGCGATTTGGACATCGCTTTTGAAGCCATACAATCTGCGTAGCTTCTCGATCTCCGGAAAGGACCAGCGCCCCTTGCGTTTCCCGTTTTGAGCGGGTTGTTGATTTCCGTTAGTCGGTGTCATCAGTTTGAGGAGTTGCTGTTGATTAGGATCCGGGGGGAACAGCGGTTAACCCTACGATTTCCAGTATCGAATATTGTGAACCGTTTGCGCAATGAAAATTCCATCTAAGTATTGTGTTTTTCTACGCTTTCGCTGACTTTCTGCCATGCTGCAGCCACCGTTTCTTCCAAAATTGCATAAGCTTCGGTGGCATTATCCGCTTGTGCGGCAGCTGCCGCGGAACTGCGTAGTACCCCTATATCGACCTGTCGCAGCAAAGCTTTAATTTCTGGCACAAAAAGCGGGGACATAGAAAGACCCGTATAACCACATCCCGCCAGGAAAAAGGCGCCTGCGGCCTGGCCTGCCATCTCTCCACAGACCGTCACTGGCTTATCGGCCGCAATGCACGTTCGTGCGATAAACCTCAACACTCGCAAATGCGCAGGATGATAAGGTTGATAGAGATCCGCGACCCACGAATTATCGCGATCCACCGCGAAGAGGTACTGCACCAGGTCATTGGTCCCCACCGAAATAAAATCCACCTCTTCGACGATGTCTGCCAAAGCCATCGCCGCGGCAGGAACTTCAATCATCACGCCGAAGCGGATACCAAGCTCGCCCTCGCCAGCAATCGCCTCCAGCATTTTCTTTGCCCGGCGCACCTCATCCAGGGTAGTCACCATGGGCAACATCACATTGACCTTGCCCAAATGACGGCAGGCGTGAAGTGCCTGCAGCTGCATATAAAACAGATCCGGCCACTGCAAACTCAAACGTAAACCGCGCCAGCCCAACGCCGGGTTGGCTTCCACGGGAGTTTTGAAATAGCGCAACTGTTTATCGGCGCCAACATCGAGAGTCCGAAACACCACCGTTTTGGTGGGGAAACGCTCCAGCACACGCGCATAAATCTCTACCTGATCCTGCACACTAGGAAACGATGGGCGTTCCATGTAGACGAACTCGGTGCGGAACAGGCCCACGCCGTTGACCATTTCGATATCGAACAAATCCAAATCGCGCGGTGATTCAATATTGACGCGAATCTTGACCGGAGTGCCATCCGCAGTGCGGCCAGCTTCTTTGGCCCCCGCAATCATCACCTCGCGAACATGATTGCGGTCGGCAGCGAGGGTAAGAGAATCTTCTGTTTCCGCCACCGTGGCGCCAATCAAAACGCGACCGGTATCGCCAAAAACAATACACCTTTCCCCCGAAAGTACCTTTTCCTCAATCTGCGGCAAGCCCGTGATGGTTGGAATACCGAAGCTGCGCGCAAGCACTGCACCATGACTGTAGCGGCCACCTCTGGAGCAAAGAATGGCGCAAACTTTTTCGCGCGGATAACTCACCACCAAAATAGGTGTGAGCTCCTCGGCCACCAATACCAGATTGCCAAGTTCGTCACTTTTGGCGTGTTCTAAGCCCTCATGCAAGAGCTCGCGCAACACCAAGTTCCAGGGATCGGTCAAATCGGCCGCCCAAGACTTCATATCGCCACCTTCGAGCTTCTCAAACAGCGTGCCGAACTTATTCAGCAAGGCCTGAATGGCAGATTCTGGCGCGAGCAAATCATCTTGAATCCAAGCACGTAGTTCGCTCGTAGCCTCTGGGTCTTGCAGCACTGCAGCTTGCGCGGCGTAAATAGCTGCATCTTGCAAACCAAGTTCCCGTGCTGTGGTTGCTTGAATCATTTCCAGGCGCTTCAAAGCTCTACTGCGGGCTAAGTCCAGCAACTCCCAAGCACCCGCGGCATCCTTCGGCGCAATCCGACGGATAGGAATGTTCGCGGTAGTCGTAGTCATGGCCACAAACACAGCACCCACTCCGACGCCTGGAGCGACCGTATTACCGTTTAGTTCGAGCCTAGCCACAACCCTGCTAGCTGACGATTTCTGCTGGTTGTGGACGCTGCCAAGCGACTATGGAATTCTGCAGCACGGCCACCAAGTTCGCAATCGGCACACGCTGCTGCGCCATCGAATCGCGCTCGCGCAAAGTGACACAGCCATCCACAGCACTTTCGCCGTCGACGGTCAAGCAAAAGGGTGTGCCGATTTCATCCTGACGACGATAACGACGGCCAATCGACTGATTCTCTTCCATGGCCGTGCGGAAGTAAGGACGCAGCATGGCCTCGATCTCCGCGGCCTTTTCCGGCATTCCTTCCTTCTTCACCAACGGGAACACTGCCACCGTCACCGGTGCGATTTTCGGGTGGAAGCGCAACACCACACGCTGTTCCTTGCCGTCGCCCTCTTCATCATAGGCATCCACAAGAAAAGTCATCGCCGTGCGGTCACAACCGGCAGCTGGCTCGATGACAAATGGCGAAACGTGTTCGTTGGCCTCTTGATCAAACCAGGTTAATGAAGTGCCGCTGGCTTCTGAGTGCTTTTTGAGATCGTAATCGGTGCGGTTGGCGACGCCCTCAAGCTCCGACCATCCGAATGGAAACAAGTACTCAACATCGCCACAACCAGCGGCGTAATGCGCAAGTTCATCCTGCGCGTGCTCGCGCATCCGCAGTTTTTCGAGTGTGACACCAAGATCTAGATACCACTGATAACGCTGCTCTTGCCAGTAGCTGTACCACCGTGGGGCATCCTCTGGACGACAGAAAAACTCCATCTCCATTTGCTCAAACTCACGCGTGCGGAAGACAAAGTTGCCGGGGGTGATTTCGTTGCGGAAACTTTTGCCAATCTGGGCAATGCCAAACGGCAGTTTTTTACGCGTTGCCGTAACCACATTGTTGAAGTTGATGAAAATTCCCTGGGCGGTTTCAGGGCGCAGATACGCCACACTGGCCGAATCCTGCAGAGCACCCACGTGCGTTTCAAACATCAAGTTGAACTGGCGTACATCCGTCCAATCATCCGTGCCCGAAACCGGGCATTTGATGCCCTCATCCACAATCAGCTGTTTCAAAGCGGCGTTATCGGCAATGGCAGTATTGAGTTTTTCCGTCAACTCTTGCACCTTGTCCATTTTGCCCTTCTTGCGGTACTTCTCGATCTTCGCTTCCACCAAGTGATCGGCGCGATAACGCTGCTTGGACGTTTTATTATCGATCAGTGGATCGGAGAAACCGCCAACGTGGCCCGAAGCGCGCCAAACTTCCGGGGATTGAATGATGGCCGAATCGATGCCGACGACATCTTGCCGCGCGTACACCATGGACTCCCACCAGGCCTCTTTGACGCGCCGTTTGAGCTCCACACCGAGTGGCCCCCAATCGTACGTTGATCCTTGTCCACCGTAGATTTCCGACGCCGGGAACACGAATCCACGGCGTTTACACAGGGACACAATTTTGTCCATCAGATTGGGGGCGGGCTTAGCCATTGCGAGGGCGATTCTACCCGTGCGGACTGGCTAATCCCTCGGCTATCCTGCGGTCATCGTGGGAGCTTCAGCTACAAGCAAGATGATTCCACGCCGGCATCGTTGCGAGGTGTGCTTTGGCCGCTATTTCCGCCTCTGCGCGCGCCATCTGCTGCATGCCCATGAAATAACCTTGTATGGTGCCTTCCAGCACCTCTTCATAAGGCTTTAACTTGCCAGCATCATTGGTGCAGTAACCACAATACATCTCACCAGGCTTGGCATCGGTAAGCGGCATACCGCAACTTCCGCAGTTCTCCATGATGAGTGGCGAGTAAAACAACAAGCGGTAACCACTTGGGTCTTGGATGCCGAACACGCGCAGACCGTAGAACTGCGATTTTGGATCCGTCGCCGGCTTACCGCCGCGGCGCGCAACTTCCACATGAAAAGCATCCACATCTTCGACCATAATGTAAAAATAAGCACCCACGCCAGGCTGGTTGACCACAAATTCGGTGGCGGCCGCCATATGCCACCCCTCTTCCTTCGGCTCATCCGGGCACATGGCAGAAACGTGCGCCGGATCCATAGGGCTACCCACCATAATCGACTGACCATTCAGCACTAGATTTGCCCACATCGGGCTATCGCCTTGCGGCCAGGATGCCTCGACTTCAAACCCGCAGATATCACGGTAAAAAGCAATCGATGCTTTCACATCAGAGGATGTCAACATGACGCAATTCGGATTTTGTGGAGTGAAGCTCATCCTGGCAAAATAACACAACTTTTCCTGAACCAAGCTCCCACTCCACCGTTCTTTTCTCATGCTCCTAGCTTTGCTATTGCTCTCCCTTCAAGAGCCACAACACCCTGCCCCCCCACTACAAGTTGCAGAAACGGTAGTGACGGCGTCAGCCTTCGCCGAAAACCCGCTCGATTTGCCGGTTTCAGTAGATACGCTAAGTCAATTATGGCTGCGCACGCGCGCGCGCACCTTGGCGGAATCGCTGGCACAGCGGCCGGGCGTGATGGTGCAGAAAACGGGGCCGGGACAGTCGTCACCGTATTTGCGCGGCTTCACCGGCTTCCACACGCAATTGTTGGTGGATGGCGTGCGTTTGAATCATGCAGCAATGCGCTCGGGGCCAAACCAATATTGGAGCACGCTCGATAGCTTGGTCGTAGAAAAGCTGGAGCTCGTACGGGGGCCGGCGAGCGTGTTGTATGGATCGGATGCAATCGGTGGCACCGTCAACGCGATTGGCCGACGGGCGGCAATCGGCGGTGAGGGTGTATCTGCGCAGTTCGGCAGTTTTACGCGTTTGTCAAGTGCCGATAACGCCTGGACCGAGCGTTTGGAAACAGCTATTCACGACGGTCCCCGTTGGGGGTTTTTGGGTGGGGTGACCCTCTCGCGTTATGGCGATTTAAGCGCCGGCAGTGGCGAATTGCCAAACACTGGTTACAGTCAGGACAACGCCGATATGCGCTTTGATCGATATTTCGACAACTCTGTAGAGTGGACTATTGCTGCGCAAACGGTGCGTCAGCAGGATGTGCCGCGCACCCACAAAACCGTTTTTAGTGTGCCCTTCCATGGCACATCCGTAGGGAGTGAATTGCGTCGCGATCTCGATCAAACACGCGACCTATTTTATTCGCGTTTGCGCTGGGGTGACCACAAGGGTTTGCGAGACGCTGGCGAAGTAACGTTGAGTTTGCAACGCCATGCGGAAGACCGCGATCGTTTGCGCAGTGGCGATCGCCGTGATTTGCAGGGCTTTGAATTGTATGATTACGGCCTCACCGCCCGCTTCCAAACGGAAAATACGCACTGGGGAGTTTGGTCATGGGGTAGCGAAGTGCACCATCAAGTTGCCGATAGTTACCGTCGTGATTACGTCGGCGGCACCTTAACCAACACCGCGATTCAGGGCGCCATTGGCGATAACAGCACCTACAACAGTGCTGCCCTCTATTTACAAGATGAAGTGTTACTCAGCAAAAGCTTCAGCTTGATTCCAGGGGTGCGGGCAAGTTGGTTTGCGCTGCAATCCGAGCGTGTCGACAATCCCGATAGCAGTGGCCCAGCAGTTCTTCACCTAGATGAAAAATGGTCGGCGCTCACCGGCGGCATACGCGGCGTTTGGTATGTGCGCGAACAGGCCACCGTCTTTGCAGGATTGTCGCAAGGATTCCGCGCGCCAAATTTATCCGACTTGACTTCCTTTGATGCAACTTCTGCGGTGGAAACACCGGCGCCGAATTTACAGCCGGAACATTTTTTGCAGTTTGAAATCGGCAGCAAAGGTAACGCAGGTCGGTGGCACTGGCAAACTTCCGTTTATCAAACTTGGATCAATGACATGATTGTGCAATCCCCAACTGGAAATTTGATCCAGGGCGTTCCGGAAGTGCAAAAGTCCAATGATGGTGATGGTTGGATGCGCGGTGCAGAATTCGATCTCGCTTTCGCGCTGCAACACGGTTGGAGCCTATTCGGCTACGGCGCGTGGATCAGTGGGGAAGTGGATCAAGTCACGCTGCCCGCTGGCACCACTAGCCGCGCGCCCATCAGCCGTTTGGCGCCGCTGCAAGCTACCGGCGGCTTGCGTTGGGAAAGTGAAGATCAACGATATTGGTGCGAGAGCTGGGTCTGGGCCGTCGATCAACAAGATCAACTGGCGCTGCGGGATCTTAGCGATACTTCGCGCATTCCCGTTGGCGGAACCCCTGGGTACGCAATTTTTGGCGTTTCCGCAGGAATGAAGGTCCATGAGGGTGCAACTTGGACCGTTGCGGTGGATAATATCAGTAACAAGGATTATCGCGTTCATGGCTCCGGCCTGAACGGACCTGGTCTCAACGTCATCACCACTTTGGATTGGCACTTCTGAATCCGCGCCCCGCTAGCTCCACCAACAAGCCGCTGTTCAAAGCCCTCGGCGGGTCTTTGCTGTTGCACAGCGTGATGGGCACGGCCCTGATCATGAGCTGGGTGCTGTGGGATGCACCGGCAGAAAAGCGCGAGGCTCCGGAATTTGCAGTCCAACTCGCGGATGCTGTTGTGGTGCACGAAGATCCACCTGTCGAGCCGGTGGTGGAGCCGCCCGTGGAGCAGCAACCAGAAGTGCTTCCTGCCGTGGTGGTGGAAGCACCGCCTCTGCCGGAACTAGAAACCTTGCCCGAACCGCTTGCTTACCCAGCACCACGTCCGTGGCGACCTCGGCATTTACGCAAGCGCCCAGTCACAACGCCTGCACCCCCACAACTAGTCGTAACCCCAACTCCCGCAGCGATTCCTGAGCCATCAGATCCACCCGTTTCGGTGGTGATGGCGCCGGCAATCGATAACGCCCAATGTCCACCACCGGATTACCCGCGGCGCGCGCAACGCTTACGTTGGCAGGGTTTGACTTTGCTGCTCGTAGATGTCGACGCCAACGGCAATCCTGCAAAAATTACCGTGCGCACTTCTAGTGGCTACGAAATTTTGGACGATGCTGCCACCCAAGCAGTGGCGCGCTGGCACTTTCACCCGGCAAAACGCAATGGTGTTGCGGAGGCTGGTCAGCTGCTTGTGCCGATTCGCTTCGAAGCACCGAATTAAAAAAGCAGAGCTTCCTGGGTTGGGCCCCTACTCTTCCGTGGCCGGGAAAGCGTCCGCATGCGTGGCACGAAATTCCTTCGCAACCGTGGCGGTGGTGGCTAGGAAATTTTCCCGCCCCGTGTTGCGCGCCTCCGCGCGGCTACTGAGAATTTCTGCCAGCGTGGCACAATCTTTCGGCGCAAGGTCTTTGGGTGGATTCTCCACAATTCGCGCGAGCTGGCCGGCAAGCTCTTCATAACGTGCACTCAAAAAATCAGCTTCCAAGGCTTGCACAGCGGTAGAGAAATTTTTCTTGTTAACCGCCTTACCTAAGGCATCAAGAGCTTTGTCGACCGCCTTGCTGTGTTTGCCGGCCTGCCCCTGAACTTTTTTAAAGGTCTTCGTCCACAAACGATCGTTCGCGAAGACCCGGTTGGCCGCGACAAAATGCACCATCCAGGCAGCAAACTCTGATTTAGAGCTGAAATCCAGTGCCGGTTCCGCAACAGCATCCTGATGTGCTTGCAAAGCGAGCGCTAAAAATTCATCGAGTAGCACCACCTTGCCGGCAAGCAGCGCTTTGTCTTCCCCTTGATACTTTTTCAGCAAAACACGTGCTTCGAGTTGCGCAGCAAGCATCCCCTCAAGACTTGGTTGCGCTGCGTCGAATTGCACCATCGCCATCTCTACCGCCTGCCAAGCCGTTTTGACCGACACTTCATCCAGCCACTGCAGCATTTCTAACACCTGCTGCGGCAACGGCCAGTGGCCACTGGTTTCCGTCAAACCCTCAACCACATAGAGCTTCAGTTTCTTGTAGCCTTCCTGTTGATAAATATCATGGGTGCGATAGGCGCACTCCACGGACACCACGGCATCCGCTTTGCCATGCAAAATTCCAATCGCAACTTTATCGCGGGCAAAGTCGGAATGTTTCACATCTAAAACATTGCCAGCGTGAGCAATGATGCCATCTACCAATTGCGGATATTCCCCGGCGAACCAATAGGCAAAAAATGCACCTTGGCTATGCCCGTAAAGATAAACTCGTCCTATTGGAAATTCTTCCCGAAAAAGATGAATGAGACCAGCAATTTGATCACCATCTTTTTTACCCTGCACAAAATTGAACGCCCCATTCCCGGGAGTGAGCCCATCTGGTGAAACGATGATGTCGTCGGCGCGAAACGTACCCCCAGCAATAGAATAATTCCAGAAGGCCCAACCGTGTGGCATGCCGGTGCCGTGCAACATGAGGATCAACGCTGGCGGCGCACTCGCCTTGATTTTCTTGGGCACGCGGTACCAATACGGCCGGCCTTCAGGAGTGGTCCACTCCAATACCTTGCCGCCCGCTACGGCCGCGGAGGGGGCCACGATTTCATCCGCCTTTTCCTGTGCGTGCGAGGCCACCGGCAAACCCAATGTGAAACCGGCAAGAAAAACAAAAAGGACGGTTCTCCTCATCCTGCCATTCTATCTTTCCACAACCCTACTGCCGACATTTGGCTGCACCATGATCGCCAAGTCTTCCAAGCGTAAGGCCGTTAGCGGGCCGCCGTACACGCAGCCAGTGTCTAAGCCATAACACCAAGGGTTGCCATGCGCATCCACATGTAAGCCGGCAGCGCTTTGCGCATGGCCAAAAACAACAAACTCCGGACCGTGCCAGGTTTCATACCAGTACGGATGGTTCGGCAGATTTTCCTGACGACCTTTCCGCACCAACTGGCTTGGAGGAATCTGTTCGGGGATTTGACCCGGCAAAACACAACCATGTACGAGCAGCCAATCTGTGGTTTCAGACTGTTGCCACGCACTTCCGCACAACTTACGGCGTTGGAGATAAGAACGGCCGTGGATAAAGGCAATCAGCTCCTCCGCAACTGGCAGCGCATTTTTATGCATGACTGTGCCGCCGTCGCCACGCAAGTCATCGATGCTACAGGTGGCTTGGCCCTTGCATCTACGCAACAACGAGCGTTCGTGGTTGCCGTTGACCATGTCGAAGCGTGAACCAAGCCGCTGCAAGATTTGCAACACCCCCGCTGGGTCTGGTCCGCGGTGAAATAAATCGCCGACGGAAAGCAGTAAATCCTGCGCTTGCAGATCCATCTGCTCCAGCAACAACTGCAATTCGGCAGCGCATCCATGCACATCACCGACCACCCAAGTGGAGGTCATGAGGCCAAGCCGAGCTCCGCGCGCCAAGCGCTTTCGACCTCAGCCATCCATTCTTGTAGGCCATCACCACGCGGATCGAACTGCAAACCTGCGGCCTCAAACAACTGCGGCAACTTCACCGAGCCACCCAAAGCTAGCGCCCTTTTGTAGGCCGCGACGGTGGCGGCAGGATTTTGGCGATAGTGAATCCACAACTGCAGAGCACCCATCTGCGCGAGCGCATATTCGATGTAATAAAACGGCACTTGATACAAGTGCAGTTGACGTTGCCACAAAGCGGCGCGTTCGGCTGCGAATCCGGTCCAATCCACATTGCCGCTGAAGCGACTCTGAATCTTCAACCAGTTCGCTTCACGGCTTTGACAATCGTGGGCGGGATCGGTGTAAATCCATTGTTGGAAAGCGTCAATCGTAGCCACCCACGGGAAAGTCGTAACCATGGATTCCAGCGAAGCAACACGCGCCCGCCGCGCGTCTGCAGCCGGATAAACCGCCGGCAAATGCTCCATGGCGAGCGCCTCCAGCCCCATCGAAGCCACTTCGGCAAACTCCAACGGTGGCATGCGGTAAGCCACCGGCTCCAAGTCGCGCGCGAGCAAAGCATTCAACGCGTGGCCTCCCTCATGCACCAAAGTTTCTACATCGCTGTGGGTGGTCCCCGAGTTGGCGAAAATCAACGGCACGCGGCGGCGCTCCAGAGTATCCATATAACCACCGGGCGCTTTGTGCGGACGCGTGCTCAAATCGAACAAACCTTCGGCGTACAACCAACGTAGCTCTTCGTCGAACTGCGGATCAACCTTGGCGAGTAACTTGGCCGCAACATCCACGTGGCTGTCCACATCGTGAAAAGGTTCGAAGGCCGCTGCCTGCTCCAAATCTACTGCCAAATCCCAAGGTCGCAGCGCGCTAACACCAAGTTGTGCCTGGCGATATTCCTGCATACGCTTCATCACTGGCATCACGAACTTTTCAACGTTCTTATGGAATGCCAAACAATCTGCCGGAGTGTAATCGAAACGCCCCTTGGCCAAGTGCATGTAATCGCGGTAGTTGTCAAAACCAGCATTTGCCGCTTGTTTTTGCCGCAGAATCACCAGCGCATCAAAAACCGTATCCAACTCGCCCTTATCCACCAAGCGCCGCGCGACGGCCACTTTCCACGCATCTTCCCGCACTTGGCGATCGGGGTTTTCCGCATACGTGCCAAGCGCTGCCAGGGTACGTTCTTCGCCATCAAAATCCACGGTCATCGCGCCGATGACTTGTGCATAACGATTGGCCACTTCTTCTTCTTCCGCTTCGAGCGCGACGTTTTCCTCGCGAAATAATTGCACGCCAAGCTCCACATCACGATCGTAAACCGACCACTGTTGTTGATCTAACTGCGCGCGCAGCGGACAGGCCAAATATTTCTTATCCAAACGATCATCAAGCGGCTTGATGGCCGGCAATACCTTGGTTTGGTACTCCATGTGTGCGGCCTCGGCGTGCTGGTCATCGGTATGACAAGAGTTGGCAAACATCCGCTGCAAAGCCTCCTCGGCAATCGCGGAATCCAATTCGGAACGATCCAGCAACCACGCTTCGAGCTCACCCACACTGTTTAAATCACGGGCCTCCAACTCCAGCAGCCACGGCTCAATCGCGGCGAAGCTAGTTGGAGCAAAAGAAGCCGGCAGCTGACGCGCGGCGGGAGCAGGATGGCGGGAAGTTTTCATTCGGCTTTGGTTGGACGCTGCATCAAATTCTTGACCGCTTCGCGAGGATCGACTTCGTCAAACAAGATGCTGTAAATCTGCTGCGTGATCGGCATATCGATCCCTAAAGAATCCGCAGCACTGTGAATGGCTTGGCAAGTCCAAACTCCTTCCGCAACTTTCTCCGTATTGGCCAAAATATCTTTCAGGCGCTGGCCTTTGCCAACCAGCTCGCCTAACGAACGATTGCGCGAATGCTGCGAATAGCAGGTGACCATCAAATCCCCCGCACCGGACAAACCAAAAAAAGTCTCGCGCCGCGCGCCGTACTTGCGACCAAAACGCGCCATCTCCACTAAGCCCCGTGACACCAGCGCAGCCTTGGCGTTATCCCCCAAACCGATGCCGTCGGCAATGCCAGCGCCAAGCGCGATGATGTTTTTGAGTGCACCACCCAGTTCTACACCCACCAAATCGGTACTGGTGTAGACGCGCATGCTGGAACTACTCAGGTGCGCTTGGATTTGCTTAGCGAACTTCGGCTCGTAGGCTGCAGCAACCACCGACGTAGCCAGACCATGCGCAGTTTCTTCGGCGTGCGAAGGGCCACTGACTATGCCTAAGCGATCAGTAGAGCCAACAATATCAGCCAAGATTTCCGTCGGGCGTTTCAAAGTGGAAAGTTCCAAACCTTTCGAAGCCGAAAAGATGGGCAGATTTTCAATCCTGCCTTGGAACTTTTCCATGGTTGGGCGCAGGAATTGTGTAGGCACCACGGTGAAGATTTCTTCTACCCCATCCATGGCCGCGCTGACATCGGAAGTCCACAGGATGTCTTTGGGAATGGGTACCCCAGGGAGAAATTTGCGGTTCTCCCGCGAATGGGCCACCTCAGCGGTGTACTGGGGATCGAAGCCCCAGACATGGACCCGGCGGCCGGCGCGGTGCAGAGACAAGGCAAGCGCCATACCCCAGCCGCCGTCGCCAATAACGAGACTTTTTTTATCCATTTTTACGGTTCCTTCCAGAAAACAGGCGCTGCAGATTGACGCGATGGGTGAAGAACAGAAACAGCCCGCCACCGAGGGCAAAGTACTTGACCGGATCTGGATAATCCAAAATCCAGGCCGAGACGGGCAGCATGATGCCAAACACTAGCGATCCAATCGCTACGATGCCCGTCAGCTTGACCGAAAGTAGCCAAGAAAGCCCGGCAAGCACAAAACCCAAAGGCTGGAGGGCGAGCATCGCGCCGCTGAGCGTGGCCACTCCCTTGCCGCCACGAAAACGCAGCCAAAGAGGCCAGATATGGCCCAGATAGGCGCCCACTCCGCCAGCCACCCCTGCTTCCGGCCCGTCGAGCCACAGTCCTAAAAATGCCGGCACAAAGCCCTTGGCCATATCGAGAAAATACACGGTCAGCCCGAGTCTGCGGCCGAGCGCGCGCCCCACGTTGGTGGCCCCAAGATTTCCACTCCCAACTGTGCGTAAATCAATTCCCTTCGCCTTCGCAAACAGCAGTGAAAAAGACACCGAACCGAGCATATAGCCGGAAATTCCGCATCCAACGAGAGTGGCTAGGGGCCCCATTCCAGGCCAGGATAACGTTGCGCCAAAGAAAACACTTGACCCCTCGCTCTGAGGCGGTATCAACATGCCCTAGGAGGGTCATCACCCCCCCGTAGTTGACCCCAAACGAATAACAGATTCATGACGTACGTCATTGCAGAACCTTGTGTAAACACCAAAGACACCGCTTGCGTGGATGTCTGCCCCGTTGAGTGCATTTACGAAGCTGAGCCGGAACCTGGCACGCTCAATTTGCCCATGTTCATCCACCCCGAAGAGTGCATCGATTGTGGGGCCTGCGAGCCCGAGTGCCCGGTGGATGCGATTTTCACGGAGGAGGATTTACCCGATAACTGGATTTCTTTCCTGCAAGCCAACGCCGATTTAGCGGCCGAAAACGACGCTTAATCGGCAGTTTTAGCCGCATGTCCTCGCGCAAAAGTGAGGCCCATCAAAAAGCAGAACCGAGTCCAGCAATGGACTCGGTTCTCTTTGTTTTGGAGCGGCTGATGAGATTTGAACTCACGACAGCCACCTTGGCAAGGTGGCGCTCTACCACTGAGCTACAGCCGCGTAACGGGGCGAAAGGATACGACCCCCGTTGGATGACGTCAACGTTCTCTTACCGAGGAATCCTCAGGGACCAGGAATACGGGTTCTACATCAGCAAGGCCGAAGAGCTCGACGGCACGTCGGCAAACCTGTTCACGAACTTGGTCGATGCTTAAATCGGTCAAAGAAATTTGCCCACCAGCCATTCTTCCATGGCCACCGCAAGAACCGTCGCTGCCAATGATGTAGCGCAACGCGGGGTAGGCATCTGCGTCAGGCATGTCGCAGCGCAAAGAAATTTGATAGCGCCCATCACAAGCACCACCCGCCAACGACCACTGTTGCCCTTCCAAGCGCAAGAACCAGTCTGCGACTTCGGCCACAGCTTCTGGGCTTTGTACTTCGCGAAGGAGAGTGAGTAATAAGGTGCCGTAATCTTGGCAGGCAGCCATGGCCTCCTGCATTTGCAGGAAATAAGCGCGGGTTAAGGGCGGTTGATCAATGGCGCCAATGATTTTTCGGTCCGCAAGATTTTCAAGCTCACGAAACGCCAGTTCATCGGCCGGCGTGGCGCCACGCAGCAAATTGTTGGTGTCATAGCGCACGCCGCAAAACAAAGCGGTTGCGGTGCGTTTGTCCGGCTCCACGTGATAGTGCCGCAGCAAGTCATAAATCATCGTGGAAGTCGCGCCGTAATTCGAATCAACCCACTGAAAGGGATAGTCCGCGGGCTCCTCACCCGTTGCGCTAGCAGGACCATCGTGATGATCAATCACCACCAACACCGGCAGCCCGCCGGGAGGATGGGTGTGACTAAATCCAGGCTGCGAATCGACCACCATCACACCGTGGTAATCCGCGGGATTCACGCCTCCTTTGGGTAAGGCGGAAATCTCCAGCAGCTGGCGCATGGCGACGTTCTCCGCGCGCCGAATACGCCCTTCCAAAACCAGCTCCGAGTGGAGGCCAAATTTTTTGCCGAGCAAATAGCTCAGGCCGACGACGGCACCTAATCCATCCGGATCCGGGTGCCGGTGGGTGCACAGCAACACGGCTCCCGAAGTAGGCAATGCAGCGGCAAATCGGTCTAGAAACTCGGGGTTCATGATTGCAGGTGGGACTCCAATTCGGAGCGGGACTCTGTCAGTACCTCACTAGGATAGGACGGCGCAGCGGTGAGCACCTGAATTGCGGCCCTTGGTATATATTCTCGGAGCAGTTGCCAATCGACTTGACCAAGGCCCGGCGGGAGTAGCGTAGTACCCCCGGAGAAATCATGTAAGGTACTTCCCAGCATGATGTTAGAGAAGGAATCTAACCACTCTCCAGGTTCTTCGCCAGTGGCCATAGCACGCGTTTCGATGGCCCCGGAATCGTGCCAATAACCCACCTTTAAGGCGCGGATTTCTTCTTGGAGCAAGGCAAAACGCTGCGGATTCAAAAGCCCTGCCGGGGAAGGATCTGGCACCAACGCTACTTTCAAGCCCGGTGCCTGGCGACGCAACGCGAACAAGAAAGCCGCCAAGCGCATGAGTTGCCGCTCCCATTCCAAAGGTGCGAGCGTGGCGAAATAGAGGGCTTCGGCACATTTGGGATCGATGCGCTCACCACTACGCACCCGCACCAACAGCTCCAAACCGCGCTCGATTGCCTGCGGCCTAGCCTCAAAACCGCTGGGGATCAACAAGTGTTGGCATTGCAGCTTGTTTAGGCGCTTTAGCAGAAGGGGAACATCTTGCTCGCGCCAGCGGAAGTGCTCCATACTGGGAGCTTGGGGGGCTAACAGCTGATCCGCGGCGACGGCAATCACCGTACCTGCTTGCGTGTGACGGAGTTCCATGCCCTCCTCAGCCCCTCGCGAAATCCCCCCAGAGAGCAAGGCTATGCCCTCAAACCCCAGATGAACCGCTTGTTGCAGCTGCTCTGTCAGCGCCACCGCGCGTCTTCCGAACCAGATATTGGCCAAGTGCATCTCGGCCATTGTCGCAAAATGTTGGATTCGTCTACAATATGCATTCTCTGCCTAATCTTTGGGAATATTTCCCATCCGCAGAAGTTCCAATACCCATGATTCGATTCCTTCTTCCTGCTCTCCTCTTGCTGGTTGCTTCTTGCCAAGCCCCGCAGAACTCCCAGTCTGATTGCTGCGCAAGTAGTCCAGCCTCACCTGCTAGCCTGACTAGCCCTGCTAAGGATTGCCCTTCTTGTAGTGCCAAAGCTGCCTCCGCAAGCCAAGCTTCCATGGAAGAAACTTGTGTCATGGCTGGCACCGGTGCGTGTGAAGAGGGCGGCGATTGCCCCATGCAAGCTGCTTGCGATGCAGGCGTTTCGGCTTGTGGCGATAGCTGCGAAATGAAAGCAAAAAACAATGCTGCGGCCACCAAGGCGCTGCTCATTGAGGCCACTGCTGATTGTGAAAGCTGCACCGCTGAGAAAATGTGCAGTGATTGCGATGCCGCCGTCAAAGCCATGTGGGCAGCTTGCGAAGGCTGCACCGAAGGCGCTTTCTGTGACGACTGCCTCCAGGCCATCCAGGCCTCGATGGAGTCCGCTTGCGATTCTTGTGAGATGGAGTCCGCCTCCGAGTGTGAGTCATGCGAGAGCGCAGAGGCAACCACCACTGCCGCTATGCACGAAGGCTGCGTGATGGCTGGTACTGGCGCTTGTGAAGAGGGCGGCGATTGCCCCATGCAAGCTGCTTGCGATGCAGGCGTTTCGGCTTGTGGCGATAGCTGCGAAATGAAAGCAAAAAACAATGCTGCGGCCACCAAGGCGCTGCTCATGGAGGCCACTGCTGCTTGTGAAAGCTGCACTGCTGAGAAAATGTGCAGCGATTGCGATAGTTCCGTAAAAGCCATGTGGGCAGCCTGCGAAGGTTGCACGGAAGGTGCTTTCTGTGATGACTGCCTAAAGAGCATCAAAGCTTCGATGGCTGGTCACTGCGATGGCGGTTCCTGCGAAAGCACGCAAGCCACCGGCGCAACGAAGGCTTCTGCAGAAACCACCACCACCAAGTCTTCCTGCTGCGATACCCCACAGGGCTAAGCTTCCGAGAGTCTCATGTTGAAACCGCCGCGCTGCCATGCGCGGCGGTTTTCTTTTTGGTGCCTCTCCACTGAGTTGCCCAGTCTCACTCGCTAGCGCGATTTAGACTTTGATTTCCCCCTCCGGCACTTGGATGTGAGCCCGCTCAGCAAGCAAAGGTTCCACCACTTCGGTAAGAAAATCATCTACCTGCTGGGGTGCGCGCCCAACAAAACGTTTTGCATCCACTAAATCTTCTAGTTGATCGGCAATCGCAGCGAATGCCGGATCTGCAGCAATCCGTTCGAGCAAATCATTTTGACCATCTCCGGCTTTGAGGCGATAGGCCGCTTCATGACTGTGCACCCGCATCGCTTCATGGAGCTGCTGACGATCGCCACCGGCTTGCACACACGCCATCAAAATAGTTTCCGTCGCCATAAAGGGTAACTCTTTGGCCAGATTTTGAGCGAGTACTTTGGGGTACGGCACCAAACCACCCGCCACATCCGCTACCAACAGCAGGATCGCATCGGCGGCAAGAAAGGATTCCGGAATCACAATGCGGCGGTTGGCCGAATCATCTAGGGTGCGTTCCATCCATTGATTCGCCGCGGTATCCAAAGCATTGGGCGCCAGATGCAACAAATAACGCGAGAGTGCACCAATCCGCTCCGAGCGCATGGGATTACGCTTGTATGGCATGGCGGAAGAACCGATTTGTTTGCTACCGAAAGGTTCTTCCAACTCACGGCGGTGGGCCATCAAACGGATATCGACGGCAAACTTGGCGGCGGATGCGGCAATCCCGGAAACCGCATGCAACACCACCCCATCCCACTTCCGTGGATAAGTCTGGCCGCAGACGGGAATGCTGCGCGCAAAACCCATACGCTCGGTGATGCGCTGATCCAACTGGCGCACTTTGGCGTGATCACCAGCGAAGAGTTGCAAAAAAGAAGCCTGCGTTCCGGTGGTGCCTTTGACGCCACGAAATGGCAGACGGGCGAGCACGTTCTCAATCTCTTCTAAGTCGAGCAGGAAGTCTTGCAGCCACAACGAGGCGCGTTTGCCTAAGGTGGTGGGTTGTGCCGGCTGAAAGTGGGTCAGGCCGAGCACTGGCTGATCGGCTTGTTCACGCACGAAGCCGGATAGCGCACGAATCACCCCCACCAGCCGCGCTTGCAGCAACTTCAAGCCGCGCTGCATACACACCAAATCGGCGCCGTCCGCAACATAACAAGAAGTTGCGCCAAGATGAATGATGGGCATGGCACCGGGCGCTTTTTCACCATAGGCGTGTACGTGGGCCATGACGTCGTGACGCAATTCGCGCTCCAACTCGGCGACGCGATCAAAATCGATGTCTTCGCGGCAAGCTTTGAGTTCCTCGACTTGCTGCTGCGAAATCTCTAGCCCGAGTTCGCGTTCGCTCTCTGCTAAGGCGATCCATAAATCGCGCCAAATCAGCGAGCGGCAACGGTAAGAGAAATTCTGCTGCATCGCGGCGCTGGCATAGCGGGTGGCCAGCGGAGACGAGTAGGTATTGTGCGTATCAGTCATCCGGTGAAGGGTAGCGGGAATGGGGAAGCGAAGGAGGGAAGTAAATTCCACAGCAGACTCAGGGTTAAAAGTCCGACAATCGGCAACCAACGGGCGCGCAAGCCGCCGTGTAAATCAGACCATCCGGCAACCAGAATGCCAAAGGTGGCACCGAGTACATCGCTGCCGAGATCCCAAACAGAAGAATCTCGAAAAGGAATGCTGTCCTGATGCAACTCATCGAAGATGCCCACCAGCAAGGCAAAACTCACGCCCAGCAGAAAGGCTTTTGCGCTCCGGCAAGCCTGGCCAAGCACCAATAGACTAAATAAGGCAATCAGCGCAAATAAGGGTTGGTGGACAAGATTCGCGCAATAGGAATGAAGTGCGCCCACCTCGCCGGAAGCCTCGGGCCCAGGTCGGCCACCCTCGTACGCCACCAAGGCCAACAGAAAGACTAAACAGAAGACCCGCAAAAAAGTGCGGTTGGCGAGCCAACTTTGGTAGCTCAGCAATTTCATCGTGGTTCCAGCAATAAGGACAGGTCCAGCGCACAGACCGAGTGGGTCAAGCTGCCCATCGAGACGCGATCCACACCGGTTCCTTCCAGTATGGGTAATTGGGCAATCGTGAAACCACCACTCGCTTCCAGTTCGGCATGAGGATACTTGGCATGCAGAATCCGGATCGTTTGGCGCAAGGTTTCCCCACGAAAGTTATCCAACAGGACATAACTTGCACCACCTGCCAGAGCCATTTCGGCTTGTTCCAGGGTTTCGGCCTCCACACCCACTACACGCCCGGCGGCAGCAGCGACGGCCTTCGCCACGGTTTCCGCATAACCTAGCCCTGAGAGTGCGAAGTGATTCTCTTTCAGCAGCAGTTCGTCTTCAAGATCGCGGCGTTGGTTGATTCCGCCGCCATGCACCACCGCCGCTTTTTGTGCATCGCGTAATCCTGGAACTGTTTTGCGCGTATCCAAAACCTTCACCGTGCCAGCACGCGCGACCGCTTGAGAAGTTAACGTGGCCACCCCACTAAGTTGCTGCAAGAAATTCAACGCCACGCGTTCGGCCGCCAGAATTGCAGTAGCCGAGCCCGTGCAAGTCAAAACCAAATCCCCTGGTTCGACGCGACTGCCATCATGGGCGAACCAAGAAATCTCCAAGGAATCATCACATAAAAGAAAGGCGGTTTCGGCGAATTGGCAACCCGACAACACCCCTGGCGCGCGCGCAAGGATGGTGGCTTTGGCCAGTGCCGCAGCAGGCACCACGGCCAGCGTAGTGGCATCGGCGCTGGCGTGGTCCTCCACGAGGGCCGCAGCCACAAGCTGGCGCATCTGCTGTTGGAGTGTCATCCCCGCGGTCATGCGCATATTCTAACCGCGCCCACTACGGGACTTGGGCTTGGCGTTGATACCAGCGCTGGACCTCAAGGGCGGTGGTTTCTCCGACCCCCGCCACCAGCGCTAAACGCTCCGGGGTAAGCGGCAACTGCAGGAAGGGACGTTCCGCAACGATACGGTTGGCCCGGTAGCTGCCCACACCAGGCAACCAACTCAGGCGCAAACTATCATCTTTCTGCAGATCAGGAATGAGGGTGCTCGGGCCAGCGTTGGGTTTGAGCCAGCTAGAGAGACCTTGGTTTTGGCCGAGTGCTAAGGCACGCCCTGCAGCCAAGATCAAAATCAACGCAAGTAGAGTTTCATGTCGAGGCGCTTTCACCCCAAGCAGACGCACTCACGCAGCCGGCGACACGCTATCTCCTTGACTGCGCATTAAAAGATCGATGGCACAATCCACGGCAGAATCATTTTCCAACAAAAATAGCGCGGCATCTTTGCACTGACGCGAAGACGCAAACCACAATTGGCCTTGGTCGAAAAATAGCGTGGCATAGGGGCCTTGCTGGCCACGCAGGACGATTGGCCAACTGCCTGCTTGCACGGAAATCTGCGGACGCAAAGCCACACAAGCATGGAGAAGCCGTTGCGCATGGGGCTGAAGCGCTGCGGGCAGACTTTGCACCAGGGTGGAAATCTCACCATCTACGGCTAAGGGTTCGGCAATCAACTGCGGTGCGGTTTCTGCTGAAAGCGGTGGTAGCCACAAAAAAGCCCGCAGCGGAAAGGCACGCGCCAACAGCACCAGGCGCTGACGGACAGAGGTTTCAAAACTTGGCGCCAGCAGAAAGACTCGAGGCGCCGTCGGCCGGGAGAACAGGGCTTGAAAACGGGCACCATCTGCGGTCATCCGCGCGGCGATTTCAAGCAACTGGTCGAAAAAATGCACGCCGAATTTTTCGGTGTGGATGACCAAACACGGGTGGCCGAGCGGGTCCACAGCGCACAGAGGCACCTTCAAACCATGGCCGAGCTCGAGGCCTCGGTCTAGAAACCGCAAGCCAGGCTCTAAGGCATCTGGGTGCCGGGCAAGCCACTTGTTGGCTTCGGCAAAACTCCAGTCGGTGGCGGGTTCAGGGGGGATCATTGGAAGGACGCTCCAGGAGGAAGTTTACCGCGCTTTTGCGGCCTAACCCCTCCTGTTTTCAACGTTTCCAAGGAATCTGCAAATGAAAAATGAGGATCCATCAGGACGCTAGCCGCGATCGCCAGAGCGTCCGATTCGTCTGTGGTGTCCACAGCGTGCTCTGGCAGACCATAGTGCATTAAAACAAGCCTTTCCACCTGTTCTTTCGTGGCGGCACCGGCCCCTGCAATGCGCGCTTTGATGGTGGCGGGTGGAATTTCCACCAGCCGCACCCCCGCCAGCTCCACAGCCATCAACACCACGCCGCGCGCTTCCCCCAATTTCAACGCCGAGTGGGCATTTTTGCCGAAGAAGGCCGACTCCAGAGCCACCACCGACGGCCTGGAACTTTCCAGTAAGGCCTGCAGCTCCTCGAAAAGAATTTTCAGGCGTTGGCCAATCGGCAGCGGTGCACGCCCCAGCCGCCACACTCCCGAATCAATCCGCCGCAGCTTGCCACCGGCAACGCCCTCGGCCAACGCCCACCCCACTAGCTGGGTACCGGGGTCGATGCCGAGGACGCGGGGAGAATTCATCCGCGCATGCTACTCCTTCGGTAGATCAAAATTCATCTGCTGGCCACTACTGAGATTCAGAATCTCGGATTCGTACTCACCACGCACAATCTTGTAATGCCCCGCTGGTAAATCCAAAAAGGAGTAACTGCCATCTGGATTGCCCATGGCCATTTCCAGTTGCTGGCCGTTTTCATCTTGCAAGCGCAACAAACTATTCATGTCAAACATGCCATCATTTCCACCAGGCTGCGAAGCAAGATTACGACCGGAAATGCTTGCTCCCGACAGGAGTTGATGCGCGCCAAGATTGAGCTCACCACTATCCCCAACGGAGAACGGTTCGGATTCCCATTTCTCAAAACCAGCCGCCCGGCTCTTCACCACCCAAGTCCCCGCCGGCACGTCGGTGAAACGATAAACACCGTCGCTATCGCTGACGGCATTGGCATCCGTGGGGTTGCCCGTTTCCATCGACATGGCTCCTCCGCCGCCACTACTCACCATCATGATCATGCCCACTCTCCGCGTGGACCCGCCTTTGCCAGGCTCTTGGTAAGTGGTCAAGCTAAGACTCGCTCCTGGCACCGGTTTACTATTGGCGAACAGAGTACCGGTGACTTCCGAACCGAGCACTTCGATGCGTAGTGATTCTTCACCGCTGTGAATCTCCACCTCTTTGCGTACTTGCGGCGCATGGTTACCCGCGCGCGCGACCAAAGTGTAAGTACCAGGCTCCTTCGGGCTCAACAAAGCAACTCCATCGGCGCCGCTGATCACCGGACGCTCTGCACCCATGCCGCTCATGCCACCCATCATCATTCCGTTGGCAGATTCTGCTGTCTCCAGCCAAACCTGCACACCGCCGGCAGGTGTGCCATTGCGGCTCACTTCAACATGCGGCAGAGCCATGTCATCGACCATGATTTCCATTTCCAAAGTGCTGCGCCCAACCAATTCCACCACACCGACTTTGTGGTTGCCGTCGCCATCTTCTTGTTCTCCATCCATGCTAATAAACATCATTCCCATCCCATCAGAGCTGGCTTCTCGATAACCCAGTTCATAAGCGCCAGGGCGCAAGTCATCCCAAACCACACGGCCTGCAAGACCGCTCTTCTGCGTGAGTTCCTCGCCATTCTCAAACTGCGGCTTCAAGTAAACCTCAACGCCACTCAGTTGACGACCGCTGACGGTTTTCACGACGGCGCGCAAACTTGCAGCCGGCTGCATCACCATTTCTAGGCGTTGCTCGCCGCTGTTGCGCACAAACTCCAACACACCATCCGCAAAACCATCTGCCTTGACGGTCACGCGGCGCTCGCCCTTGACGACGCCAGGAAGAATCGCAACGCCCGAGGCATCCGTTTCGCCTTTCACAGCCTCATCGGGGCCATTGATGGTTTCCGTAGACCCTCCATGAGCGCCACCCATTTGAATGACCATCTCACCAAATTCATTGCCGCCGCCACCACGGGTGACGTTCACTTTGGCGGATCCAAGGTTTTCTCCAGCTGCACTTTCTACCGCTACGATGAGATGTTCCGCCGCTACCATTTTGATGTTCATGCCGACGATATTTTCATACACCTGAACAGGCATCGCATCGACTTGTGAATGGGTCTGGTAAGCAGATAAAAGAAATGCACCCGCACTAAGATTGCGGAAGGCAAAGTTACCGGCGGCGTCGGTAGTTACTTTTCGTGCACCCATTAAATCGAAACGAAATTCCTCGCCTGCAGCACCAGAGGCTTTGGCCGTGATGGCAACCTTGGCGGCGGGTTTTCCATTCGGCAGCAACAAAGTGCCACTGAGGGTCAAGCGCGGTTGCAAGCGCACCAAAAACTCCTCGCCAAGCGGAGGAATCATCGCGCGAGTGGTTGAATAACCATCGGCGTTGACCACCAGCATCGTATCTTGATCATCTAGCCCGCCGATGCGGAAATGACCGAGCTTGTCGGTTTCCACGGCGCCCTTCTGACGCGGCGGCACCGCTTCGGAACCTTCTCGGGCGCCATCCTGATCGACTTCTTCGAAGGCAAATTCTACTCCAAGACCATCCAAGCGCATTTGCCGTGAGATGAACGCGCCGACCACGGGGCGACCATCTATATCCACCACCGTGCCTTCCGCAACACGGCCTTCTGTCATCGCCAGCGTGGCCTCGACTGCACGACCGGTACCCGGAATGACCAGTGGATCCAGTTCCGCCGCAACGAATCCAGCCGAACGCGCTTGAACCCGATACTTGCCGGTAGGCAAACCACCCATACGAAAGGAACCATCCTCTGCAGTCGTTGCGTGGCGGGTCACAGTGGACCCGCGCATCATGGAGGAGCCACTCTCCTCCAAACCTACCGAAGCCCCTGCTAGTGGCTTGCCTGATGGATCCAAAACGCGGCCAACCAGTAGATCGCCAGCGGTCAAAGTCATGGTGCCAAGATCAAGATCTTCGCCGGGGGCAAGTGCTGCAAGTCGATGGCTGAAAGGAGCCCAAAATTCACCTCGCCCTTCTAACTGTAAAGCTTTGCCCGGCTCCACCTCCATGGTGACGCGCCCATCCTTATCGGTGGTGGCGCTGGCTTCAAAAGTTGTCTTACGTCCGCCACTAGCGACAGACATGCCATAGTAAATGTCCTGCCTACTTCGTTCGGTGGCCGTCAAGGTTGCGCCTGCAATGGGCGCGCCGCTGTTTTCCACCAGTTGCATATGAATACGACTGGGTGCCAAGTTTGAGGCAGCTCCCGCAACGCCGTGGTTCTGAGAATCTAACTCTGCACGGGTAAGCGTGGTGCCATGGGCGGCATTTTCAAGCGTACTGGCGGCGTCAGCGGCTTCGTTTGCAGTGGAATCTCCCGCCTGGGCAAGGCCAGAGGAGCCAGCGGCAGCCGAGTTTCCTTCCGAGGAGGGATCATTCAGTAAAAAGATAACGCCAATCCCCGCAAGGAGGACCACCAGAAGTATCAGTAGGATTCGGTTCATGGATTGTGTGGGTACCGGCGCGGCCGGAATGCACCGTTATAACGACCGAGGTAGTTGAACGTTGGGGAATTCTCTCAAAAACTGCCTGAGGCCCTTTGAGGCCGCCCTGATAGGCTCTGTAATATGAAGGTGGATACCGCTGCGGTACTGGTTGCGGCTGGCTTGGGCCGGCGGATGGGCGGGATCAATAAGAACTTGATGGGGCTCGCCGGCCACCCCGTTTTATTTCACAGCCTCAAGACCATCCGTTCCTGCGCATCGATTGGGCGGATCGTTGTGGTGATGAAGGATAGCGATTTAGAACGCCTACAAGCCGAATGGCACACCACTCCGCAACAACTCGGCGCCGATTTGGTGGTGCAAGGAGGTGCCGAGCGTTGGCTCTCTAGCCACAATGGATGTATGGCCGCAGGTACGGATTTCCCTTTTCTATTGGTGCACGATGCCGCCCGGCCGCTGGTCACTGCCGTAGACATCGAAGCCGTCATTGCCGCCGCACGTCGTTGCGGCGCGGCCATCGCAGCCGAGCCGGTGGCCGATACTTTGAAAATGGCGTGCGCGGAAGATCGCGTACAAAGCACAATGGCGCGCGACAGTATGTGGCGCGCGCTCACACCTCAAGTTGCGCGCACTGATTGGATGATGGATGCTTTTGCCCGTTGGGATGTCGCAGAATACGGATTGCCTAGCGATGAAAGCATGATGCTGGAATACTGTGGGCACGCACCCGAGCTAGTGGCAAGTACCAGCCCAAACTTCAAACTCACAGCACCGCGTGATTTGCTCCTCGCTGAAGCGCTGCTGCAAGATCACTCCCCCGCGCCACATACCCCAGCATGAATTCACCCATGGATCGATTGCCGCGGATTGGCCTCGGCTGGGATCGCCACGCTCTGGCTGCCGGGCACACTTGCAAACTGGCTGGTCTCGAGATTGATTGCCCGGTTGGCCCGGTTGGCCACTCGGATGCCGACGTCATCCTGCATGCTCTCACCGATGCTTTGCTTGGCGCTGCAGGCTTGGATGATCTGGGTACTTTATTTGCTGATACCGATCCACGCTGGAAAGATGCTGCGTCTACTGATTTTCTCGCTGCTGCGGTGGGGTTATTGGCCGATTCAAGCCTGCGGGTGATTTCGGTAGATATGGTCGTGGTGTGTGATTTACCCCGCTTAGCGCCGCACCGTGGCGCGATGCGCGCCAACCTAGCACGGCTTTTGAGCTTGCCCGTCAACCGCGTGAACCTCAAAGGCAAAACCACCGAAGGGGGTCCTGCCAACGCCAGTGCGGCCATCGAAGTCCACGCGATTGTAATGCTCAAGGATGTCACGCCATCGGGCGGTTGTGCGTAGGTTTCTAGCCCATGGCTCACCACGGCAACACGCTCATCTCTTCGCTCTGTTATGCAGATGCTCCCGCGGCCATCCTATGGTTAGAGAAAGCCTTTGGCTTCACGCCGCATTTAGTCGTACCCGAGGAATCGGGCAAGGTGCGCCACGCGCAGCTAATGACCGCCGATGGCAAATCCATGTTCATGCTCTATTCGCAGCGCCACGATCACCCACAGCATCCTAGCGCGCCGCCAACCCAACTCGGCGGCAGCTCCCAAAGTCTTTACCTGGTGGTGGATGATGTCGCTGCGCACTATGAGCGCGCGCTTGCCGCTGGTGCCAAAATCATCCTGCCACCTACGGCACAGGATTACGGCGGCAGTTGCTATACCTGTGTCGATCCAGAGGGGCACATATGGAATTTTGGCAGCTACAATCCTTGGGCTTAGCCGCTGAAAGACAAAGCTTGCGGTGGTTGTTACCACATCGCGCCGCGCGCGATTGGGAACACTGGCCCCATTGCATAACTGAAGCCGAACACCAGCAGATAGGCGGCAGCGTCATCGTTCAAACCAAACTGCACGGCGCCCTGTAGTTCCAAGGAATCGCTCCATTGATAACCGCCGCCGGCTCCGCCATACCATTGGGTAATTGCGGCGCGCGGTTCATAAACCATCGAAGCTTCAGTGAAAGCGCGCAAACCCGGTTGCACCAGAAAACTAGCCGCGAGCACCGCGCCGTGTTCCACGACGACAGAATCTAGATGATCTTCGCCAAGCAAAGCGAGTTCATAGGTTCCAATCAGCGAATAAGCGCCAAAGGACTGACCAAGGCTTGTTGCCATGATGAAATCGGTTTCACCTTTGCGACCGGCCGGGCCAGCATGACTGGTAGGCAAGACTGCTTCCACTTCAACGATGCCTGCAGGACGGCCCTGGGTGCCGTCGGCGTATTGATACTTCGCCGTGACGGTGACATCGCCGACGCCGTGACTATCCGTACCTGTTCCGGCACTGTAGTAAGGAGCAAAACCAAGCGCGAATTCAAAACCGGGGCCGAGCCCTGCATTGATTTTGAGCACACTCTTGGCTTTTTCGCCCGGATCCACATCGGCTAAACCTTCTACCTCTAGCTCGCCGGCACCAACCACGCCTGTTCCCACCGTACGACTGATGTACGGCGTGCCCACATACTCGCCACGCCCTGCCGGCAAATAAGCACACGACGCAAACAGGATAGTAGCGTACAGAGCAAACTTGAGCATGAGGATTACAGGTAACGCGGGCTCATGGTAAAGGCAAGGTGCCAGGAATCGTCAAAGGTTTCGTAGCCGAAATCAATGCCGGAATCGGCGTTGGGTGTCCAGAGAATACCAGACTGCAAGTTTTCGCCCCAATAAAGGGTGCGCAAAACTGCAGTATCCTCACCGTTGCGCGTTTCGATGCGGCGATCATAAAAGTTGCCATAACCCAAGCCTACATAGAAGCCAAGAGTATGCGTGGGTCGAAACAGGCCGCCCATGTTGAAAACAAAGGCGCCTTGGTAGTTATCCCAATGCTCGTCGTGGTGAAGGTTATCGCTGTCGCTGGCTTCATTGGAAAGCAAGTCGAGGCCAACCACCGAATCCATCCGCATCGATGCATAGCTCCCCCACCGACTGGTGCCAGCGTTGAAGGCCGCAAAGTGAAAACCGGTGCGCGCGTTTTCGCGGTGGAGGCCACTCACCACCCCAAAACTCACCACGTTCAAAGACTTCATGCGTTGATCAGGGCCATGTGGCAAAGCGCAGCTGCCAGCCGGCAGAATGGGGATGGCGAAAAGAAGGCAGCGCGCGGCAATCGGCAACATGACAGGTGAGATTTTAAGCAAATGTACAGCGCAGAACTTTGCTTGCTAACCCGGTCAGAGGTACGGATGCCGGATCCAGCCACTGCGCACCGCTGGTGGTTGGCCTTTCGGTAGTGGCCACCAACGAATAGACAAAGGCGCGAATCCGGTGATGAGTGATGGTGTGGCGTACAACCCCATGATCCTGCAGTGCGGCTGCAGATTGGGTTGCCAGGCCCTGCAAGTCTAGGGCAGCCTGCGCGGGTGATTGCTGAGCCAAAAGGATGGAAGGCGGCTCGAATAGGCCTGGGCTCCAGCCACCTTCGCGTTGCGCCAACAGGACCCGCTCACCCACCCTGTGGACGAGAAACACCATCTCCAGATCCACCCATTTTTTGGCTTTCTTCGGTAGCGGCAACTGCGCAGCTCGCCCTGCTTGCCTCGCCAAACAATTTTCCCTTAGCGGACAAACATCGCACAAAGGGTTGCGCGGCAGACAAACGGTTGCCCCCAATTCCATCATGGCTTCATTCAATTGCCCCGCAGCCGCTAACTCATCCAACGGCAGTGTTGCCATCCACACAGCACCTTGCTGACGCGCAGCCAACTCCAACTGCTTGTCGTCGGCGGCGAGCTCCCACGCAAATAAGCGCGCGACCACTCGTTTCACATTGCCATCCACCACTGCAATGCGTTCCCCAAAAGCGAGGGATGCAATTGCAGCCGCTGTGTAGGCACCAATCCCCGGCAAAGCCCGCAAGGCTGCGGCAGTAGGCGGAAAAGTACCCTGATATTTCTCCATCAGCAGCGCGGCTGCGGCATGCAACATGCGCGCGCGTCGGTAATAACCGAGCCCGGACCACGCTCTTAAAACATCGACTTCTGCAGCGAGTGCAAACGTTTGCGCATCCGGAAATACGCGCAGGAAGTTTTCAAAGTAAGGGATTACCGCTTCCACGCGGGTTTGCTGCAGCATGATTTCCGCAATCCAAGTGCGGTATGGATCGCGCATGCCCTGTGCATTTGCCACGCGCCACGGCAAAGCGCGTTGTTGCTGTGCAAACCAAACGCGCAAAGCCGCAGGGATGCGCCCCTGCTCGACGATGCATCCTTTCCCTGCCACGCTCTTGCTGGGCAAGCGTGGCTTAAACGCGGGAGCGACGGCGTTGTCCGCCGCCTCCACCCCGCGAATTGGAAGGAGCACCACCGCCCTGATGACTGCTTCGGCGTCCACCGGGGTGACCGCCGCCAGCACCGCCACCGCGCGAAAGACTCCGACCGCGCCCGCCACCGCCACCCCCGCCGCCGCGATTGGCAGCCATGGGTTTCGGGCGGACACTAGGATCGACCTCGAAGGTCGGCACGGTCACTTTCTCAAGCGAACGCCCAAGTAAGTTCTCGATATCGCGCAGCAGTTTGATTTCATCAATACAAACCAAGGAAACCGCATGGCCACCTTTGCCAGCACGCCCAGTACGACCAATGCGATGCACATAATCTTCCGGCACGTTGGGTAGCTCGAAGTTCACCACATGCGGTAGTTGATCAATATCCAGACCACGGGCAGCGATATCCGTAGCCACTAAGACGCGCACTTTCCCGCTCTTAAACTCGGCCAACGCGCGCGTGCGCGCAGCTTGTGATTTGTTACCGTGAATCGCAGACGACTTCAAATCATCTTTGTTGAGTTGTTCGGCCAGACGGTTCGCGCCGTGTTTGGTGCGCGTGAAAACCAACACCTGCTGCCACTTTTGACCACAAATCAAGTAGGACAGCAAATCGCGTTTGCGTGCACTATCCACCGGATGAACCACTTGGGTAACCATTTCGGCAGTGGTGTTACGACGCGCTACTTGCACTTCTTTCGGTCGGCGCAGGAGGTCGCTGGCGAGATTGCGAATTTCATCGGAGAAGGTCGCCGAAAACAACAGGTTTTGACGTTTTGCGGGCAAGGCCTGCAACACTTTCTTGATGTCGCGAATAAAACCCATGTCTAGCATGCGGTCGGCTTCATCTAGCACCAAAGTTTCCACTTGATCCAACCGAATCGTGCCTTGCCCCATGTGATCGAGCAAACGACCAGGAGTGGCCACCACGATATCCACGCCTTGGCGTAACTGACTGATTTGCGGGTTGATATTGACTCCACCGAAAATCACGGTGGACTTCAAGGGTAAGTACCGCCCATACGTCTGCACGCTGGCTTGCACTTGTGCGGCAAGCTCACGAGTAGGCACGAGAATCAAAGCACGCACCACCGGACGCTGACCGCGGCGATGGCCATCCATCAAGCGTTGCAGCATCGGCAACACGAATCCGGCGGTTTTACCGGTACCGGTCTGAGCGCCCGCGAGCACATCATGACCATCGAGCACGATTGGGATCGCTTGCTCTTGAACGGGGGTGGCCTGATCGTATCCCTGATCCGCAATTGCGCGAAGCAGTTCGTCCGACAGGCCAAGTAGTTGAAAGGACTTGGGCATTAGGTCGGCACTTGGTTAGGTTTCAGAACCCGCAGATTGCGGGGAAATCACGATGACGCAGGCCGATTGCGCCAATAACCTTGGCATTATAACTCCCTTTGCCTTCGCCACCGCGATTCTCGCATAAATGATTCCAGGCGTTACGATTGCAACGTGAGTCACCCTCGAAAGTTTGATTTGGTGCTGCATGGAGCAAGCGGGTTTACTGGGCAGCTGGCGGCGCAAGAGTTAGCCGCACATGCACCCGCGCATTTGCGCTGGGCAGTTTGTGGACGTTCCCAAGCACGCGTCGCGCAGATTGCGCAGAAACATAAGGTGCCGGCTTTGTGCGCCGATGGCCTCGATCGAGCGGCCGTCGACGCCCTGGCCGCGCAAACACGCGTGGTACTTTCCTGTGCCGGCCCCTTCTCGCTTTATGGCAACGCGTTAGTGGATGCCTGCGTGAAACATGGCACGCACTATGCCGATCTCAGCGGAGAACTCCCCTGGATTCACCAACTCATCGCGCGTCATCATGATGCCTGCAGTGCTGCGGGCACCACGCTGATTCCAGCGTCGGGCTTTGATTCGGTGCCTGCCGACTTGGGTGTTTGGGCGCTGCAACAAGAACTTGGCGCTTGCATACCCATTCACGGATTCTTCGCCATCCGCGGCGGCTTCAACGGGGGCACGCTGCACTCCGGCATTGCGCTTGGAGAACGCGGGGAACTGCAAGCCGATCCACTCGAGCAGCAACCCCGACGACAAGTTTTTCCGGTACCTAGTCTTGCAGCTTGGGCCGCCCCCTTCTTGATGGCGCCGGTGAATGAAAGTGTGGTGCGCCGTAGCGCCGCACTGCTTGCCCCAAGCACCCAAGCTTATGGCGAAGGCTTTGCCTACCACGAACACCTGCTCGTGCGCACTCGGAGCAAGGCCCATACCATGGCGGTTTTGCTGAAGCTGTCCAATGCCATGCTCAATTCCTCTTTGGGCCGCAAATTCTTACGCCGCTTTGGCCCCAAACCCGGCGAAGGCCCCAGCGCACAAAGCATACGCGAAGGCTACGCGCGGCTTACTTTGCTAGCGGGCCCGCTGGATCAGCCCCTGGCGCAACGCCGTTGGTTCTGGAATGGCGATCCAAGCAATCAAATCACGGTGCGTTGTTTGGTCCAAACGGGATTGGCCCTGGCTGCAGGAGAAGCCCAGCGCGGAGGAGTGCTGACCCCCGCAAGTGCACTCGGTGCGACGCTGCTGCAGCGCTTGTTCGCGATTGACGCCATGCGCATCGATTAGCGCAGGATGCCGCACTTCACCATGGCCCGCGCAAACAAAATCTGAGCGATGGCTAATAGGAACATCACCCCGGTAAACAGCAGATCAAAGGTACTGCCCATCACATCCATCCCATCGCTGAATCCGAAGTTGCGGATGGTCACAACGACCATCGACACACAAGAGATGATGTAAATAGGAACCGTTATTTGTTTGCGCAAGAGCAAAGTGATCGAGCCAAGCAAACCATTCCAGACACCCAGTGCCCAAAAAGTAGTAACCCATTGGGGAAAGCTATCGACGAAGGCGAGCATCTCGGGGGAGAACTGCTCCAAATAACTTTCATTGTGTGATTGGGTCATGAAATAATCGAAACACCCCATAGCATTCCACAGCAATGCCAAAACGGCGAGGAGCCAAAAGTACCAGGGTGTGCGGGTAGTGCGAGTGATGACTTGCTGATTCATGATGGTCTTGCGGCCATCCTAGCAAATCACTGCAGAGGGGTGCCAACCTGCAAGGCCCACATTTTGGCGTAGCTGCCGCCCATCTGGATTAAAGACTCATGCGTGCCTTGTTCAATCACCTGTCCATCTTCCAAAACCAGAATACGATCGGCGCCGCGAATGGTGCCCAGGCGATGTGCAATCACAAAGGTCGTTCGCCCAACCATCAAGTTCTCAAGTGCCTCTTGCACTTGGCTTTCGGAAGCGGAATCCAAGGCCGATGTGGCCTCATCGAGCAACAGCACTTCAGCATCTTTCAGCAGAGCGCGCGCAATGGTTACACGCTGCGCTTGGCCGCCACTCAAACGCGAACCAGAATCGCCAACTTGAGTTTCCAAGCCCTCCGGCAAACGCGCGAGGGTCTCGTTGAGATTGGCCGCGCGACAAGCTTCCAGCAACTCTGCTTCGCTGGCCTGTGGACGGCCATAAAGAATGTTTTCGCGAATGCTCGCTTGAAACAAAAACGGCTGCTGCTGCACCACCGCCAAGTGATCCAACCAATCGCCATGCTTGAGGCTACGTAAATCTTGCCCATCAATCAGCACCGCACCGTGACTGACGTCGTAAAAACGCGCCACCAAATCCAACACCGTGGATTTCCCGGCGCCGGACAATCCAACCAAGGCAATCCGTTCTCCGCGCTGCACTTCAAGATTGAAATCGCGCAGGGCCTGCTCGGGCGAATCGGGGTAAGAAAAATCAACGTGCTCAAAACGAATGGATTGCTGCAAGCCGGCAAATGGTTTGGCAGTGGCAGAATCCGTGACTTCGGCTTCTAAATCAAAGACCTGAAAAACGCGGTCGATGGAACCGAGCGAGGCATAAATCACCGCCATGGCCCGAGTCATTGTTTTGGTATAGGCGAACACCGTGGCAATCGCCATGATGAAAGTCATCATCGAACCGACGGTGGTGAAGATACCGTTTTTATGCATGCCAACTAAGACCAAGTGCACAATCACCAACACGCCAAGCACGATGCCCACGCCGCCATTGGCGAAGAAGTTGGTGGTTGCAAGACTTTGCGCCTGGGCGCGAATCATGTGTTCGGATTCCTCCACAAAGCCCTGGTTGACGGCACGGAATTCGTCGGACTCCCGTTGTTCCATACGGAAGGCTTTCACCACCCGAATCCCCGATAGCACTTGCGTAATCCGCTGCGTGCTATCGCCCAACTTATCTTGGGTGGCACGCGCGCGACGGCGGATGCGTGGGCCAATCTTGGCCACCGGCCAAGCCACCAGCGGCAAAAAAATCACCATGCCAAGTGTTGCGACCGGTTCGGCCATCCACGCGATGGTCAACGACACCAGCACCGCAATCGGTGCTTGTACGATTTCTTCCACCATCAAACTCAGGATGCGCAAACTGGCGGAGACATCCACGGTCATGCGCGAAACCAAATCGCCCAAGCGGCGTTCGGAGTGAAAGCCCATGCCAAGTTTGGTGACAAAATCCGCCATATCCTGGCGCAAATCGGTCACCATCAAAACTGCGAGCATGCGCGAAAAACGCAAAAACCAATACTGAGTGATGCTGAAGACGATGGCTAACAGCACCATCAACATCACCAACGCAATCACTTCGCTGACCCCATCGGCCAGGCCCCATGCGCCCAAACTATTCAGCCACGGCTCTAAATGTTCGTTCAGGAGTGTGGTGAGTGGAGAATCATCCACTACCCCTAGAGTAGGAGCAGAATCAAGCTCAAGGCGATCAATCAGCGGCTGCACCAAAATGATGGTGGAGCGCGCGCCGACTGCAGAAATCGCGCCGAGTAAAACAATGAGAAAAGCATTACGGCGACGTCGGGCCAAATAGGGCCCGAGTCGCCGATAAGCACCGAGAATCGAAGCCTTCGATTTCTTCGCCAATGCTTATTCCGTTACTTTGCGGTGGGTGCCGCAGCTTCAGCGGCTGCTGCCTTGCGTAGTGCGTTCAGATGCGCAATAAAATGTAGGCCGAGCAGATCATCATTCACCATCCACTGCACGTTGGCATCGTTCATGAGATCCACCTCTTTCTGCGGAGCCTCGTGACCGGTCACCCGATAGAAGTAGTAGCCCAGCGGACCTTTCACTGGACCATACACGGCGTTTAAATCTGCACGGAAGAAAATATCATCCGAAATCGAATAGCCGAACAAAAAATCGGTGTAATCGTTTTCGAGCAAAAATCCGCGCAAATCATTGCGGCTGAGAGATGGGAACATGCCGCGGTTGGGCTGTGGCATGCTGCTTGCACTATTGGCAACCGCCTCGGGGTAATCGCTGTATTGCAGCAACACTTGATCGTATGGCTCGCCGTCGGCAAGAATCTGACGCACCTCCTCGGCCCGCTCTTTGGCGCCTTCATAAGGATCGCCATCTTTGCGGAATTTACCGGTGGCTTTTTCCCGCGCGCTGATGAGCAAAACTTCAGCCCGCACTTTGCCGGCACCGTAAAAAGCACCTCGCGCCTCCACCATCTGATCCAGCATCGTCAAGTACTGTTCGGAAGTAGCTTCCGGCATGGTGGCACGGAAAGAATGCCGTGCACGCAAATACTGGCGATAAACCTCCATGCTCGGGAAACCCAAAAACTGCAACACCATCATCTCATGCGAGATGATCGTGCCTTCGTAAACCTTGCCCTCTTCGCTAAAGAAGGTTTCGAAATCAGCTGCACTCATGTAGTGACCCGATGCCTTCAAATTGGCTTCCAGTAGCTCCATATTGGCAACAAAGGTCGAAGCCCACAGCACATCGGTATCGGTCAACATGCCATCAATGGTGGCGAGGACATCGTCGGTACGGAAAGTTTTCCCATCTACTACCAAACAGACCCCTTCTGGTAAACCAGACGACGGCTTCAAAATCTTGCCGCGTTCGCGCAAGTACTGCCACACGCTAGGCATCAAAAACTGATTCAACATTTGATCCGCGAGAGGCAACATTTCCTCGCCGGCGGCCTTCTTCTCCAGCAAAGCGTCGTAATCCTTTTTGACGTAGGCATCCCATTGGTCCGCCAAGATTTCCTTAATCTGGTCGAGGGGCCAATCACTGGGATCCGTGGGGAAGAACATCCGTTGCGCAATCATGCCGCGGCGTAGCTCCTGGCCAAAAGTTGCTTCAGTGAAGCCTTGCGCACGCACCATCGCCCAAAAATCGACAGTGGGATCTTGTTCCATCACCATGTCGTAACGGCGCTGCACTTCGGCTTGCACTTCGGCATCGGTGACCTCGACAGCACCCACAAAAATGCCGGTCTGCTGACGCCGCTCTATCTCAGATTGAAGCACCGTATCGAGCACCAGCTGCAGGATATAACGCGAACCAGTGGTGTAAATATGAGTGCGCTTGAGGCGCTCTTCATGGCTAATCGTTGGCGCGACGCTGACGTCAGTAGCAACGACCACCGGCTCGACGACCACCGGTTCCTGCGGTGCAAGATTGGCAGATTCAAGCGCTGGGCACCACGGCGCCGACAAAGCGATGGAGAGTAGAAAAGTTGAGAAAAAATTCATGCGTGGGTAGTACGGTTCCCGCTTTACGGGTGGATTTGGCATTTTACCAAGTTTGACGACTACTTGTGAAGTGTGTGTTGTAGTGTCTGGAGGTGCGCGAGGAAATGGTAAGTCAGGAGATCTTCATGGACCTGCCAGCTCATGCGGGGGTCGGTGTCAAGATTGACCTCTTTGCGTGGCGCCTTATGGCTGAGCACCCGATAGAAGTAGTAGCCCAGCGGACCGCGAACTGGGCCATAGATGCTCTTTTCCTCTGCGTTGAAGAAAAGTTCATCTGTGATGGAGTGCCCAAACAGAAAGTCCGTGTAGGCGTTTTCATTCAGAAAGTCACGCAGTTCATGCCGCTGTAAGTTTTCAAAACGGCCCCGGTTGAATTGTGCTTCCGGGTTGGAAGCGCCCGACACCGAAGGCGGGAAATCACTGTACTCCAAAAGCACTTGCGCAAAAGGTTCTCCCTTGGCGAGCAGGCTCCCAACCTCCTTGGCACGCTCCGCTGCTTTAGCGAAAGGGTCGCCGTGTTGCGCGAACAAGCCCGTTTCTTTGTTACGCGCGCTTAACAACAGGACTTCCGTCCACACCCGGCCACCGCCGAATGATGATTTGTACAGCAACAAAATTTGCTCCACGAAAGCTTGGTACTCAGGTGTATCGGCGCTCGGTAAGGTTGTACGAAAGGAGCGACGCACACGCAAATACTGACGGTAAGTTTCCATGCTTGGAAAGCCATAGTATTGTTGCACCATCTGCTCATGCGGGAAGAAATCGTTGTACCCCCCCTGCTCTTCGGCAAAATAAGCCTCGAACGCTTCCTGATCTAAGTAATGCCCGCTGGCTTTGAGATCCGCTTCGAGTAACTCCACATTGGTCACGAAATTGGTGGCCCAGGCGCGATCGACATCGGTCAGTAGGGGTTCAATTTGGGCTAAAACATCTGCGGTGCGATAATCCTTGCCGTTGATGCGCAAGCAGATGCCCTCGGCCAAACCAGACGATGGGTAGGTGATTTCAATCTGACGGTGCAACCATTGCCAAACACTCGGCATCAGAAACTGATGGAGCTGGCCATCTTCGAGCAAACGATACTCACCCTTTGCTTTCATCTTCAGCAAGGTTTGGTGATCCGCACTTAAACTTTCCTCCCAACGTGGAAGCATGATTTCTTTGAGCTCCGCCACCGGCCATTGCTCCGGGTCAAGAGGAAAAAACATCCGTTGGCCAAGGAGGGTGCGGCGGACTTCCTGCGCGAAAGTGATGGGCGTAAAACCCTGCCCGCGCATTAACCCCCAGAAATCCACCGTCGGGTCCTGCGCGAGCACCATTTCCATACGACGCTGAACCTCAAAATCGACATCCTCTGGGCTAAGCTCCACTTGGCCAACAAAGCCGCCCGCTAAGGTACGCCGTTGAATCTCCGCTTCCAAGGCCGCATCCAGCTCTAGCTGCACGATGAAACGCGCGCCGGTGGAGTAGATGAAAGCCCGCTGGAGCCGCTCTTGGTGGCTAAGCTGGTCCACTGGAGCAGTGACAACCGGCTCCTGAGCTGCAGCCGCAACGGGCGTTTGGCTCACGAAAACTAGAAGAAAGGTAGCGAAGGACAACATGCTGTGAAAGTTTCGACCCCAAATCACCAGTCGATTCTGTATTTTACCCCCTGATTGTACTCCCTCACGCAAATGCTCAAATCCTTCCTGTTTCCGCGGCTATTTACCCACCCGGGCCGCACCCTAGTGCTGACGGCTAGCCTCGGGCTATTTTTTCTCAGCTGCAGCCGCCCCGAACCACTGCGTATTGGCACCACCGAAATCCCTTTTCAGCTAGTAGACGATGCCTATCAGAGCATGACACACAGTTTTTTGGTGGAGGGGCACGACACGATTTGCCGGAGTCTACTGATGAATGGTCTCGCCGTTGGGGCCATCCTTCATCAACGTTTGCCCCAGGAAAGCGCTGCCGCGCGGGCTCTCGCGCAAGAGATTGCCGAGCGCTTGCAAGCAGGCAGCCGCTTTGCTGACGAATTGCTGCGATGGACGGAAGAGCAGTCGCTATCGGTACAAGTACTACTCCCTAAACAACCAAGTCCAAGTGCTTTAGGCGCTGCCATTAGCGCGGCGGTGGCTTCCCTGGTACCCGGCGAATGGGCCGGCCCGGTGCAGACGAGCTATGGTTGGGAGTTGGTTTTTCTCGCCGAACGCCAGGCCGGCCCCCGTAACCGCGCCCAAGTAAGCCTCTATGTCATCCAGTTCCCCGTAGGCTCTAGCGGCGCGCGCAGGCAAGCTGAGGCTGACTGGTCTACACTGCCTTTGTCGGGAAACCAAGAGCTCATGGACTGCCTGAGTTTGGAGTTCCGCCGCAACCGCATTGTTTCCCAAGACCAAAAATGATTGCCCTCCTCCCCTTTCTGATGCTGTCCGGCCTTGCCCACAATGCACTGCCTCTGCCCCTGCAGCCAGAGCCACATGCGTGGCACTCATGGACTCGTCTGGGAGCCCAGGAGCCGGAAACCCCCGCTGCGAAACCGGCAGCGGAGCCGCAAAAGCCGGAAAAGAAAAAATTTGCGCGTCTCAGTAGCCCAGATAAAGACATGGCTCTGTCGGGCTTGCACGCCATCGAAAAGGGCGAGAAGCAAGAGGATATTGACGCCGGCGTGAAACTTTTGCTGGACCTGGGCGAGGCTGTGATTCCACTGTGCCTCGATTCCGTTGCACGCATGGAAAAGGTTTCCCGTTTGGATCCCTTGTGGGCTTGCTTGAATGGAGTTTTAGTGGATGACGACTTGAAGCTCGCCTGGACCAGCTTGAGCAAAAAATCTCCCGATGCCGCAAGGATGTATTTGTTGCGGCGCTATTCGGATAGCACGCGCAAAGATGCTGCCGATTTTTTACAGCTCATGATGGCGTCGAAAGCGCCGGCTGTGGCCTATGAAGCAGCACGCGGCTTAGTTTTACGCGGCAATCAAGATGCCTTAAGCATCATTGAAGAGCATATCCAAAGTCGCTGGCTCAAAGAGGCCGCAACATTTCGGCTCGATTTTGCCAAAGTCAATCGCCAAGCCTTGAGTTCTGCCTTAGCACCCTGGCTCAAACGCACGCGACTCAAAGAAAAACTGGCCGGCTTGCGCATGTTTGAGTTGTTCGGAATCCCCGAACACATTCGTCTCGTGGCGCCTTTCCTTGCCGAAAGCGATACCTCGTTGCGTCTTGCGGCGATTAACGCTTGCCGTGTGGTCGTCGCCAAGGAAGTCCCCTTGGAGCGCCCTTCGATGACGGAAATCATTGAGCGCGCCGAAGCCTGGAAAGCCAAACTCTAATGCCACCGTTCGGTACGGCTCTCGCGCCGAAGTTTTTTGCGGCCCTCGCTTGCATGCTGCTTGCCGTGCCAGCTGCGGCCCAATCTTCCAAAAAAAATATCTGCACGGTCTGCGGCGAAGACCCCAAAGTCATGGAGGCTGCCGGCATTGTCAATCACGGCCCCTTCACCTTCTTCCAGTCCGATTCTGCGGAACTTCAAAAGCACCTTGACGCGCGCGACATGGTGTGGCTCGAAACCACTCATTTTCGCTTTGGTTCGGATTTACATCCGTGGAAGATTCCGGTCAGTGATAAAAAGGCTTACCTCGCAGAGCTGGAAGAGCTTGCGGCATTCTTCCCGGCTGTAGATCCCCCCAAAGTCAAAACGCTGGATCGCTGGATGCGTGTGCATCTGATGGCTTTTCGGATGGAGAAATGCAAGCGTA
>FLOH01000502.1_pt1 | contig 83846 bp, 78 predicted proteins | sample 756751 | NCBI WGS metagenome assembly FLOH01 (sample SAMEA4026879, study PRJEB14308) | marine metagenome | biome: coastal water; material: water | depth 74 m
CCGCTCTGACACCCTATAATATTCCATGGCATTTTCGACCATTTCTCTGCGACGTGCCGGGCTTACAAGTTTCCCGAGGCAGCATCCTTCAATATTGCCTTATCCAGACTCAAATCCGCTACCAAGCCCTTTAACCGAACATTCTCCTTCTCCAGCTCCTTAAACCGCTTGGCTTGATCTACCCGTAAGCCACCATATTCCTTCCGCCAACGGATCAACGTCTGCTCACATATCCCCAGCTTTTTTGCTGCCTCCACTTGAGTCAGGCCCTTTGACTCAATAATCTCTGCTTCTCGAAGCTTTACAATGATCTGCTCAGGACTAAATCTTTTCCTTGCCATAACATCCCCCTTACCAAATGGTTTTTATGAGTTTAACATTTGGACTACTTTCCGGGGGTCGGGTCAGTTCCTCCACCGGATACGATTTGCTGGGCATCTTCCTTTTTCTTATCCTGTATTCCCAGACTTGTAACCGCCGCCTTGATGGAAGCCGCGACACCATATTCTTCCTGAATGGCCCTTTCGATATCCGATTCCGCCGCCAGCACCGTGATCACATCCATTCCCGATTGAATCGTCACCTCATCAATGGCAAAAATATTCAGCGGGTCCGCCATTGCCAGCTTCAGCATACCGTTTTCAATGTCTATAGGAATGATTCGGTGTTTCCGGGCAATCGATTCCGGAACCTTGCGAATCGCATTCTGCGAAATTTTTACATCCTGCATATCCAGATAAGGGATTTTTAATTGCTCCGCCAGACTATTGAGGAATTTTTCTTCAGTGATAAACCCCAACAGCACCAGTGCTTTTCCCAGTGGGACGTCTTTTTGCTTCTGCTCGGCAAGGGCTTGGATTAACTGTTCTTCCGTTATTGCCCCGGCTTTCACCAGAACATCACCCAATTTAAGTTTTTGACGAATGGCCATGAATACGTTTTCCCTTGAAACTTTAATGTTTAAACGAGTTGTTAAATCTCATGTTACACCCAAATTGAGCATTTTAAAAGCGCATCTAGCCGCCCATTGTAAATCTTGACAAAGTTGTTACCTGAGCGAGACGAAGCCTATTAAAAGTACGGGTCGCAATGCCGGGAACTGCAACAGGCGGATCGGGATTTTTTTTCTCCCAAGGGCAGTTTTTGCCTGATTGGGAGGAGTGAAATCCGCCCACCCTGAAACGTGTAAACCACTATAACTAAACCTGTTTGAAGCCCCCTTCAGCTTTTGGCACCGGTTTTGCTGAAGAGATGGGTGCAGGAACTTATTTATATAACTTGAACGGAAATTTAAAATGCCCGCTAACGCCACATTAGCCATATTCGCCGCCAAAGCCCCGATAGAGCCTACTGCTCCTACTCGGGACCGGGCGAATGACAATGGCTTTAAAGATTTCATGGACACCGCCGCGCAGAAGGTGGAGTCAACCCAAAAACCATCCCAAGAAAATTCGCCGCAAAACCAAAACGATACTCAGGCCGGAAAAACCCAATCCCCTAAAACCAAGACAGAAACGCGCACTAAAGATGATTCGGGTTATCAGGAGGTGTCCACTCCAACCGATAGCAAGCCGCAATCGGCACCCGAAACCGTGAGCAAGGATTCAGTCATCGAGGGCACGGAAGTTCTTGCCGCCCAATTGCAACAGCTGGATATCAGTCAAGCCCAGTTTGAGGCTTTGCTGAATTCGCTCGGTTTGAATGGTGACACCGATATGGAGGGCTTGCTGCAGTCGCTGGCTCAGGCTTTAAATCTAAATCAGACGGGTACCGGTGAAGAAATCACTCCGGCAAACCTTATCGCCAGACTTCAGCAAAATAAAGGAGAGGCTGTTGACCTTCTAAAGCAGTCTGGTTTGACGGATGCCCAAGCGAAAGCCCTTCTCGATCAATTACAGTCACTGCAAAACGCTTCGGCGCAAAAAGAACTCGCTAAGAACGCCAATCTCCAAGCCAAAATAGATTCCCAGGTACGTCGGTCTGATGAAGTGGTCATAAAAAATCCCGCTACTGACACTGGTCAGGACGACAACGACGAGGGATCGGAAATATTAGCTCAGTTTAAAGACACCACAAAGGAAGCTGAAAAAAATAATCTTCCTTCTAAGGAAACCGAAAAAACCGATCCTCTCCCTAAAGGAACCGAAAAAACCGATCCTCTCCCTAAAGGAACCGAAAAAACCGATCGTTTCGCCTCAGCAGAAAAGCTTCAGGAAACTCCAAGAATCACCAATCAGGAACCGGTGAACGAAAAGGGTGGCAAAGCTTCCAATCTTGGCGAACTGCTGGGCGGTAAAAATGCCCAGGCAAATATTCTCCAAACAGAAAATTTTACCGATAGCAAAGGTTTGAAAGGTCTGGAAACTGCCAAGACAGGTCCCGACCTGCAAGTTCAGTCTCCAACCACTACCGCCAACACCGCGGTGAAAGCAGTGGAATCGAGCAAACCGATTTTACCCGAGAACCTGTTAGCCCGAGGAGCCACGGAAGCAAAAATTATCAATCAGATTGCCAACAGGATGACCGTTCGCTCCAATGGAGCGGAGAATGAAATCCATATCAAACTCGACCCGCCTTCTCTGGGAACAGTGAGGATGAATATCACCACTTCCGGAGATTCGGTAAGAACCGTGATTGTGGCGGAAAACCATGCGGTCAAGCAGGTCATCGAAAACAACTTTAACCAGCTGCGCGATGCCATGGCCGAACAAGGCCTTAAGGTGGATAGCTTCACCGTTACCGTTGGTGGAGAATCGGGCCATCAAAATCCATCAGGAGAATCTTTCGGCGAAGGAAATAATCCTTCATCGTTTGATCAAACAGCCGACACGAATGAAACTCCGGAAACCGGAACGGTTTCCATGTTTTTTGGAGACAATCAATCGATCAGCGTCATTGCTTAGTGAATTATAAAAATATTATTCAACGTTAATTTATCAGGATAAAAATATGCCAATAATCAATCCGACAGCCACATCCACCACCGCTGCTCAAGGCATAGCCGCCACCGGAGACAGCTCTCTGGGGAAAGATGATTTCCTAAAAATACTTGTAGCGCAATTGCAGGCACAGGATCCGCTTGCTCCCATGGAAGGCCAGGAATTTGCCTCCCAGCTGGCACAGTTCAGCAGTCTTGAGCAGTTGACCAACGTGAACGACAATCTTGAGACCAACCATGCTTTCGACCTCGCTTTGAGCAATAACTCCACCATTGCCCTGATTGGCAAAACTGTGGATGCGCCGGGTAATACGATCGACCTGAAAGCTGGCGAGGTGAAAAACTTGAGCTTCTCGGTCAATGGTGATGCCGCTGACGTGAGTATTGATATTTTTGACAGTACCGGAGTCAAAGTCTCCACCGTCAGCCTCGGCGCAACAAGCCAAGGGCTTCATGAATTTGTATGGAATGGCACGAACGCTTCTGGTGCATTGCTCCCTGCCGGTAACTATAGCTTCACTGTGACCGCTAAAGATCCTGCCGGCAATTTTGTGCCAGCGGAAACGTTCGCCGCCGGTCTGGTGACCGATATCATCTTTGAAGAGGGTCAGGCCTTCGCCATTGTTAACGGACAAAAACTCGCTGTAAGCGAAATTTCAAAAGTGAGCCTTTAATTAAGCAGTAATGATAATAGGAGATAAACCATGTCTTTAATCAGTTCATTATTCACCGGTGTTACAGGCCTGACGTCAAATTCCCAGGCCATGGGAATCATCGGTGACAATATTTCCAACGTCAACACGGTCGGCTTTAAAGCCAGCAAAGCCGTGTTCAGTGACATCTTCAGCACCATTCTTACTAACGGGTCGGTAACCAGCCAGTTGGGCCGCGGTTCGCAATTGCAGGGAACCATTCAGCAATTTAGTCAGGGTTCGTTTGAATCTTCGTCAAACGCTCTGGATCTGGCTATTGATGGTTCCGGTTTCTTTGTGGTCAATAATGGCCTCGGGAACTTTTATAGTCGCGCCGGGCAATTCAGAATGAATGATAACGGATTGGTGCAGGCCATCACTGGTGAAATTTTACAGGGCCAGCAGATCACTAATGGTATCGTCTCCACTAGCGTTACAGATATTGATCTGGCTGGAGTGCAATCTTCCCCAGAGGCCAGTACCGCATTTACGCTGGGCGCTAATCTCGATGGCGCCGCTACAGCCGCGACCACATTCAATTCACCGGTCACCCTTTTTAACTCGGTGGGCACTCAGGTTATCGCCGGCATTCAATTTTCTAAAGTTGCCAATGCTAATTCCTGGACTTATGCCATCACCACTTCTGAAGGCACTGTGACCTCCGGTGCATCCGGTACGGTCACCTTTGATAACAATGGACAACTGAGTCTGGTTAATGGAGCAACGGTGGCAGATCAAACCATTGTCATCGATTACTCCGCGGCTGCCACACCCGCCGCTCTCCAAACCCTGACATGGGATCTGGCCGCTACAGCCGGTAGCACCAACGGTAAGTTGACAGGGTTCTCGGCAGCGTCGAATAACAACTCGCTGGTTCAGGACGGGTTCACCACAGGAACCCTTGTTGGACTGACAGTAAGTGACACAGGTAAGATCTCAGGTCTGTTCAATAACGGACAGACGGATGAACTGTTCCAGGTTACCATGGCAGATTTTCTCGCACCTTCAGGGCTAACCCGGCAGGGTCAGAACCTGTTTGCGGAATCCTCCGAATCCGGGCAACCGGTTTTGGGAACCGCTCGCACCGGTGGGTTTGGGGCGATTGTGGGTCAGTCACTGGAGCTTTCCAACGTCGATCTGGCTGCACAGTTCGTCACTATGATTCAAACCCAACAGGCCTTTCAAGCCAGCGCCAGAATCATCACCACAACCGATGATTTACTCACGGAAGCGGTGAACCTTGTAAGGTAATAGTTAAAGAATGGTTGATCTCCTTAAGACCCGGGCTAAAAGCCCGGGTCTTTTTTTGCAACGATAACTTGCCTGTAGAACCTCGGCTTTGCTACATTAGGTCCATGAGTCGTGATGAACAAATCCGCGAAGTAAAATCCGCCACCCTGCTCCGCTTCAATCAAGTTTGGCAACAGAACTTCCAAGCCAACCGGAGTGCCATAGAACAAAACCCCGGTGTTATCGCCCTAAAAAATAAATTCCGCGATCTGCCCTGTATCGTAGTGGGAGCCGGGCCATCCCTCGATAAAAATATCCGCTTTCTTCATCGCGCTCAAAATAAAGCCGTTATTATTTCCTGTGACGCCGCTTTGAAACCATTGATGGGGCATGGGATCGTCCCTGACTTTGTGGTTTGTCTGGATCCCCAGGAAGATATCTCCCGATTTCTCATGAATGTTTCGCATAAAGGAATAACCCTTATCGTTCCTTCCATTGTGCATCCTCATGTTCTTGAGCTCTGGGAAAGTGATATTCTTTTTTTTAATAAATTCGCGCCGGATATTCCGGCCTTGGTGGAAATTCAAAAAATGGTTCCCCACGTCGGCATCTTAACCCCGGGTGGAACGGTGTTATCGGTGACCTATGACCTGGCCTTCCAAGCTGGGGGCAATCCGATTGTATTTGTCGGTCAGGATCTTTCTTATCCAAAAAATAAATCCCACAGCCATGAAAGCGATGCCGCAGGAAAAGGATTGAAGTTCATGATGGAAAAACAGAAAGACCATTTAGTCCTGGAAACAGACATCAACGGCCAAAGTCTGCGAACATTAAAATCCATGTCCGTATCCAAGCAGTGGTTCAACTGGGCATTCACAACCTGGAAAAGGGAGAACGCATTAAGCGTTCACAATTGCAGTGAAGCGGGGATATTGACCGACCACTGCACCCTTGAACCTCTGACTGAAGCCATTTACGAACACTGCACTCAGAAGCTAAATGTCGCGTGGATTTTGAAAAAAGCTCTTAAACGCCGGCGAGCCGCCGGTGGCAATAGGCAATAACCCGTTGAGCCGAGAAAAACGGTTGCCAGCCAGATAAAACCATTGCAGTTGCCACCGACGGCTCGCCCCACGCCTAGTAGCGGGCGCAGCGGAATCCTTGCCAGATATTGAATTTTTCGGGGCGTTCGTTGAAGCGGTAGGTGGTTCTCATGTAGTAGGCCTTGTAATACCAGTTGCCTCCCCGTAATACTTTGCTGATTCCGGTTTCGGGACCTTTGGGATCTTTGCGGTCATGATCTTCGTAAGCTCCTCCATCAAACCAGTCGTCAACCCATTCCCAGACATTCCCCGCCATGTGATGGATGCCATAAGGGGAAATACCCCGGCTCATACTATCCACCGGTTCCATCACTTTAAAACCCAGTTCAGAAAATTTACGCCGAAAAGTGACGCGGCTATTGTCGGGGAATTCGTTTCCCCATGGGAAAATTCTCTGGTCGGTTCCCCTTGCAGCCTTTTCCCATTCTGCTTCAGTGGGAAGGCGTTTATCTTTCCATCGGCAATAGGCATCGGCCCCATACCAGGAAACCCGGTTGACAGGAAGTTTCTCCAGTCCGGCACGGGGTTGGTATTTCCCTTCTACAAACTCAATCGTAACGCTTGGAGTGATTTCTATAAACTGCTGGACTGAACCTTGATGAGCATTGAGAAATTTGGCGAAGTCGGCACCCGTCACCTCATATTTATCCATCCAGTAAGCGCTGAGCGTGACTTCATGAACCGGGTCTTCATCCATGTCTCCCCATTCATGATCATTCTCTATTGCAAAACCCATGGTAAAGGGGCCTTCGGAGATGAAGACCATATTTTCAGGAGTATTTTTTTGCAGGCTGGTGGCACATGCTGATAAAAAAAGAACCATTATCAACCCGACCAGAGTATTAAAAACTTTCAAGAAACCGTTTTCCATATTAAGGGTCAGGATTTTTTAATTTTTTCGTGCGACCCGTCACAGAAAGGCCTGTTTTTAGTTCTGAAGCAACCACACAGATAATAGGTTTTATTTTTATCCAGCGTTAATATTTCTGGTTCGCCGCCAGTGGTATGATGCGTGGCATCACAAAACGGCCAATGGTTTGACTGCATGCAGGTGCAAACAGCAATTTCTGAAGTGTCGGTTATTTTAATGGGTCCCCTTTCTGACATGATCGGTTTCCTTTTTTTAGTTTTCTGTATTAATGAGAAGGCACAGCTTTTACACTTTCCTGATCCGGAAGAAAAACTGTAAACAACGTTCCTTTATCAAGAGTGCTTTGAACATCCACAACTCCTCCGTTTCGGTTGACAATTTGGTAAACCGTCGCCAACCCCAAACCCACTCCATCTTTTTTGCTGGAATAAAAGGGGTCATAAATATTATTGATCTGATCCAAGGCAATGCCACAACCCTCATCCCGAACCTCAAGAACCATGCCTCGGTGATTAGCTTGAAATTCTCCGCTCTGGAAAGAAAAAACCTCGTTGAGCGACAGGGTCAGGGTTCCCTGAGACATCGCCTGCAAAGCATTGATACACAAATTCCACACAACCTGTTTAATTTGTTCTTCATCTCCATTTAGAATCAAATGGTCTGTCGTTCCCTTAAAAACAATTTGTTTTTTAGCGCTCAGGTCCTCTTTGTTTTTTAACAGGGTGATTACATCCTGAATAAGTTGAGTTAAGTCTATGATGGTATCATTATTTTTTTTGGGCTGGGAATAATTGAGAAAATCGGAAAGAATATTATTCAGACGATCCGTTTCCTTCATAACTATTCCCATTAGTTTTTTATAGGAGTCTTCAAGTTTAAGACCTCTTGCCAGAACCTGAATGGAACCACTCAGTGAAGTCAGCGGATTTCTGATTTCATGGGCAAGCCCTGCCGAAAATCTTCCCACCGCCGCTAACTGTTCTGTCCTTAAAACTTTTGCCTGCATTTCTTTTACTTCGGTGAGGTCTTCAAATACCAGAATGTATCCCGGCACATTTTGATCAGCGAGATGACTGATTTTTATCCGGATAAAAATGATCCTTCCGTCTTTTCTTTGGTGTTCCCCTTCAATTTGTTTTGGGAGATCAAGAGCTCTATCTTCAGAAAACAGGTTGCTTAATCCGGCTAAAGGTATCAACTGTTCAATGGGATTCTTCAGACTCTCTTCAATAGAATAACCTGTCAGAACTCTCGCGGCAGGATTGATAGATGTGATCCTGCCCTCCGGGTCAGTGGTGATCAACCCATTTCCCATATTCTGTACAATATCCCGGTTAAAAGCCCTTTGCTCTTCGAGGTTGATACTTGCGCGAACCAGTTCCTCTTTAACCATTCGCAGTCGATGCGAGAGAAAACTGCTGAGGTAAGCCACCGTATAATAGGAAACAATATTTAAAAAAATTACATAAAAAACATAACCGCTCGCAAAAGACACCTTCGATTCTGGAAACAAATAGACCGGAGTAATGATACCAAAATACTCCAGATCCACCAGTAGCCCATAAATAATAATAGCGCCTGATGCCGCGAGATAAGCCGCAGCTCTAGGTAGAGTGACACTGGATGCAATAATTACAAATAAGAAAAGGAAGGAAATGGGGCTATCAATACCCCCTGTGGTGAAGAGAATGCCTCCTACCAGAAGCAGGTCTCCCGCGACCTGAAGCGAAGCATTCTCCGTCAAGGTCAAAAATCTGAAAAGAACCGCATAAATCAGGGACATGAAAAAACCCACCCCGATAACCATGCAGAGAGGCTCTACGGGTGCTGTGATTCCCAGGCGCTCTTGAAAGGTAAGCAACAGAGCCACAAACCCGGTCAAAAAGAAAACCCTTAAGAGCATTATTCTTCTGACTCGTTGCTCTAATTCCTGATCTTGATTGTGGGTTTCGCGTGTCATAGCGCGGCCGGATCGGCCAAAGCATTCGCCCTTCGTCTAAACAGCTTCTCCCATTTTAAATATGGGTAGATACATAGCAACAACAATGAACCCAACGATAAGTCCCAAAAAGACCATGAGCATGGGCTCAAGCAGAGCCGTCAAGCCTTCAACCGCGGCATCAACTTCTTCATCATAAAAGTCTGCGATTTTAGCCAGCATTTTATCGAGAGAGCCCGAGGCTTCCCCAACGTCAATCATTTGAATAACCATCGGAGGAAAAACATCTTCTCGCGAGAGAGGGGCGGCAATCGTTTCGCCTTCCTTGATCGCCTCAATGGTTTTGAACACGGCCAACTCAACGATTCTATTACCTGAAGTACGCGCACAAATATCCAAACCTTCGATCAAAGGCACTCCGCTTGAAATCAGAGTTCCCAGAGTCCGTGTAAATTTTGCCACCGAAACTTTACGAATCAACATTCCAAACACCGGGAGTTTTAAAGCGATCCGGTCTATTTCAATACTTCCCCGATCAGTGGCATAAACTTTTTTGAAGACGAAGAAGAAAGTGACTGCCCCAAGGAACATGACCCACCATTGGTGTTGGAAAAAACTACTGATATCCATAACGATTTGAGTCGGCCCCGGCAGCTCCTTGCCTCCTCCCGCAAACATGGTGGCAAACGCAGGGATAACGAAGACCATTAAAAACGCCACAACGACAAAAGCCACGGTCATAATGGCTCCCGGATAAACCATAGCGGCTTTTACTTTTTTCTTTAGCGCTTCAGCTTTTTCAATGTACTCCGCCAAACGCCGGAGGATAACGTCCAGGATTCCACCCACCTCTCCCGCTTCAACCAGGTTGCTGTAAAGCGAGTCCCAAATATGTGGGAACTTTTTCAGGGATTCCGACAGGTTGTTCCCAACTTCAATATTTGCTTTGACCTTTAAAATCGTTTCCCCAAAGGTTGGGTTATCGGCCTGTTTTCCAAGAATATCCAGGCATTGGACTAAAGGAAGCCCGGCATCGACCATGGTGGAAAACTGACGGGTAAAAATGACCACGTCACGGGTGGTGATTTTATGAACCTTGGGCCCGAATAAAGCGCTACCACCGCCTTTTTCCTTGACGGTGGTAACACGAATATTCTTCTGTTTCAGCTTAGAGATCGCAGACTTTTCGTCTTCCGCTTCCACTTCTCCGGCTTGCATTTTTCCCCGAACTCGCGACTTGTAGGTAAAAGTAGGCATAAGTTATTTGGGTTATTCCTGTTGTTTTAAAGTATAAGAATTAATCTTATCTTTTGTGTTCTCAAGCTCCAGTCCAATACGTGTCAGCAAATGCGTTGTGATCCTCAGGCGCTCTACCAATGCCAGAATAATAGGCTTCATGCCTTCCGAAAGTTTATTCATTTCAGTGTCAAAAAGTTCCTTGCCAATCACACCAACCGTCACATCGCCAATAGCAGAAATGTTGGCGCTCCGCACAGTTTCCGAGATCAGGCCCATCTCTCCGAAAACCTCTCCCTCCTTGAGAGTTCCTACGGTTACGACTTTTTTATCGACCTTCTGGGTGATGCGAACCTGGCCCTTGATAATCACATAGGCATTGTTGCTCATAATTCCTTCGGTAATGATGATATCGCCATCGGAATAATGTTGGTGAATAGGTGTGTCTTGTAGCTTCATGCTTTCCCCATAGAATGAAGAGTTTCTTTGAAGACCTTATAAAATATTTCATTTTCGGAAACCGATTTCTTTAAAATATCTCCCAGCTTATCCATGTCTTTTTCGTTGATCACGACATTGGCGCTTTTCTGGAAGGCCTGCATATTATTCAGAGTCTTAAAGTTAGCCCCCAGCAACGCCAAAAAAATATTCCTCCGGGTCACCATGGGCAATTCGATCAGGGTTTTATAAATAGGGTTGTTATCCAGACTCTTGCCTCTGTAATTTTCATGCAAGGCAACAAAATGGAAGTGGGTAAACTTCATTTTATGTACTGCATGTTCCGGTGATTTGGCGTATTGAATTTTATAACCCCTGCTTTCCAACGCCTCGGTCCAGACAGACTGGTTTTTTTCATCCAACACCAACGCCAACTGGTCGCCTTCCTCATAAATGACCAGTTCATCATCATCTTCAAATTCTTCATATTCCACGACCATGCTCGGCGCGTCCAACACTTCTTCGGGTTCGGAGGGTGTTGGCGACTCCGGGGCTTTCAGATGCTGGTCCACTTTGATCTTGTTTTTGCACCCCGGGCAAGTGATGGAGAAGGCCTGATCCTTCGGCAGTTTCTCATCCGGAATATTCATGGAACGCTGACACGCATCACACGCTACTTGCATTTTGGTTCACCCTTTCTTATTTTTTAGCTTGAGCTCCATACTCATCGTCCATATTAAGCCCTTCAATATCCGTGGTCTTTTCGCCTTTAGCCGATTTGAGGGTGTCAATGCCACGGCCGACTACAGCCTTGCGGGAAGCATAGGCCAGAGCGGTTTCTTCTGTGATGAGACCCTCCCCATATATTTTCATTATATGCTGATCGAAAGTCCACATGCCATATGCATCGCCGTTGGTAATGATTTCGTAATAAGATTTACCTTCGGACTCGCCATTGATGATGGTGTCTTTCACCCGCATATTTGAAGACATGATCTCAAGCAGAGCCACCCGACCCCCGCCAACTTTGGGAAGCAGCCGTTGACAAATGATCCAGCGAATGGTGTCAGCCAGGCGAATGCGTATTTGCTGTTCCTCTTCCTGAGAAAACATGCCCACAATGCGGTTAATAGTTTGCCCCGCATCGACCGTATGCAGAGTGCTCATGACCAAATGGCCGGTTTCTGCCGCGCTAAGACCTATCTCTACCGTTTCCCGGTCACGCATTTCCCCAACCAGAATAACCTTAGGTGCCTGGCGAAGAGCGGCTCGAAGTCCGCTGGAAAACGCGTCATAGTCGCTGCCCAATTCCCTCTGGTTAAAGGTGGCTTTTTTGTGCGGGTGCACAAACTCCACAGGATCTTCCAGAGTGATAATGTGTATGGATTTTTCCTCGTTCATCTTATTCAACAACGCCGCGAGCGTAGTCGATTTACCACTTCCGGTCGCCCCTGTAACCAGGATCAGTCCATTTTTTTCTTCCGCCGCTTTGGCAAACTGGCCCGGAAGCTTTAAGTCCTCAATCGATGGAATTCGCGTCTCCAGTTTTCTCAATACAATGGTGTAGTTTCCGCGCTGTGAAAATATGTTCACACGGAACCGGGCTTTGCCCACCAGAAAATAGGAACAGTCGCAGGAACCTTGCTGGATTAAAATTTCCGTCAGCCTTCTATCCGCATTGATCAGATTCAGGGCAAATATTTCTGCCTGAAAAGGTGTGAGCTCCTCAATGGGAGGTTCTATGGGAACCGCCGCCAATTGCCCCGACGACTCGACCTGGCAAGGTTTCCCCACCGTGATATTGAGATCGGAAATATTTCCGAACGCTTCCAGCATGGTGGTTAAAATATGATCAATTTCCGCTTTTCTCATAGGTCACTCATAAAAATTCTGGAGGTGTTTTTAGAAACTGAATAAACCGCTCTTTAACAATCGCTTTATCGTAAGCATCTTCGGGACTGATTTTTTTCTCTTCCAAAGCTATAAGAATGGCATCGTCCAGAGACTGCATACCATATTTTTTCCCAGTTTGGATTGCCGAAGGAATTTGAAAGGTCTTGCCCTCACGAATCAGGTTGGAAACCGCCGGAGTTACTACCAGAATTTCCAGCACTGCCATTCTGCCTTTTTTATCGATACGTTTGAACAGATTCTGAGCCACGACTCCTTTCAAAGATTCTGAAAGGGTGGTGCGAATTTGCGACTGCTGGTGCGCCGGGAAAACATCGATGACACGGTCAATGGTTTTTGCCGCGCTCTGGGTATGAAGCGTGCCAAATACCAAATGGCCCGTGGAAGCGGCTTCCAAAGCCAGCTCAATGGTTTCCAGATCCCGCATTTCACCAACGAGGATGATATCTGGATCTTCCCGCAAGGCTCCACGAAGGGCGGACTTAAACCCTTGTGTGTGCACTCCCACTTCCCGGTGATTTACAATACAACCCTGGCTTTTATGAACAAACTCAACCGGGTCTTCAACCGTAATGATGTGGCTTTTCTTATTTCTGTTAACATAGTCCATCATAGCAGCAAGCGTTGTGGATTTTCCGCTTCCTGTAGGCCCAGTGACCAAAACCATTCCCTTATGCAACATGGAAAGTTTTGTAACGACTTTGGGAAGCCCCAGTTGTTCGGCTGTCAGAATGGTGCTTGGAATTTCCCTGAAAACCGCTCCCACACCCCATTTCTGCTGAAAATAATTTGCCCGATAACGAGCCAGGTTGGGAATTTCATAGGCGAAGTCCACATCTCCGGTTTCTTCAAAAACCTTGATCTTGTTTTCCGGGGCAATCTCATACAACATCGCTTTCAGTTCATCATTTTCCAGCGCTTTGTATTTGATCCGCTCCATGTCCCCATGAACCCTGAGTATGGGTTGCGAACCCGAAACAAGGTGCAAGTCTGAAGCTCCCTGTTCATTCATCAGCTTGAAGAAGGCATCAATTTTAGCCACGGTTCACTCTACCAGTTTAGAGTTAATAATAAAGTCTTTGACCACCCTGTCTTTACTTTCCGGCAAAGTTAAGACTTTGCCGTTTAATAATAATTCCACTCCGGGTTTATTACCCACCGTCAACTGAAAGGTTTCATCACCCCAGAAGGTCTTTGCGGTTCCTGCGGGGAGAATAAAATCCTCTTCCCTGAAATCGTCAATAGTCATATTAAACCACGAATTTTCCTTCGCCCGAATTGTAAGTTTTAACAATTTTTCTACGTCCTTGAGATTTTGAGGATCCGGATCAGCCAGTGAGGCGGCTGGGGTCTGTGCCTCCAGTTCGACCGGTTCCTCAGGGGGCAAGATTTTTTCCTCGTCCAAGTCTTTGGCGGGTAGATCGGACAGGGGTAGTTCGGCGGTCTCAGGCTCGGCAAATTCCTGAGCATCCACATTTTCTTCCACTTCTTCCACAATCTGATTTTCGGAAACATCGGGACTTGTTGAAGGTTCCGGTATAGTTATCTCAGCCTGTTTTTGCATTAAGGGAACTTGTTCCTTCTCCGGGTCAACCCCCGTATTCATCAGGGACCCCACCCAAAATAAGAGGCCGGCAATCGCCAGAATCAACAGGCCAAATATCAAAAAAGTTTTGGGTTGAGTTGAAGGTATTTTTGAAGGGATATTTCCCTGATTGTTGAACTCGACAGATTCTTTATAGATATTGAGCATTTCCTCAACATCCGAACCAATAATGTCGGCATAGGACCGGATATATCCTTTAATAAAAACTTCGCCAGGGAGCTGATCAAAGGAGTTCTCTTCAAGAGCTTTGAGAAAACGGATATGAATTTTGGTGGCCCCGGATATTTCTTCCAAAGGCACTCCCCTTAATTCACGTTCATGCTTTAAATAAGAACCAAAGTTTTCAACCATTATTTTTTATTTGGGACGAACCAAGTTTATGTATTCCTGAGATTTTTTAGCCAGATCCCCTCTGGGGGAATAGAGAATCACTTTTTGAAAATGAGCCACTGCCTGATCTTTTTTTTCTTCCTTTAAATATAATTGTGCCAACTCAAAATGGGCTTGAGAAAAACGCGGCCTGAGGGACAGAGCCTTTAGCAAAGAGTCTTTAGCTTGATCAAAGCGCTCCCGATTAATATAAGCCAAGGCCAGATTAAGCCGAATTCCAGCATTATCTTTTATTTCAAGAGCTTTTCCCCACTCTATTTCCGCTTCATTCTTTTTTCCCAGATTATAGAAACACAGCGCGACCCAATTATAAATCTGTTGGGGTTGCCGGGTTCCAGGTCTATCGAGATCTTCGCGAAAGTTGTGAATCGCCTTTTCCCAGTGCCCCTGTTGCATGTAAATCAAACCCAGCTGCCGATAGGAGTCCTTCAAATTATTGTTTAATTTGAGGCTTGTTAAATACTCCTGTTCTGCCCGTCCGAGATCGCCCTGTGCAAAATAAGACCGGCCCAGGAAAAAATGGAAGTTTGGTTCCGTAGGATCCAGCTCCAAGGCCTCTTTGAGTAAGACCACCGCTTTATCCTGCTGCTTCAATGAGTCTGCCTGCAGGGCCTCCTTGAATTTTTTCTGCGCCAGAGTCTTATTATCATCCAGCTGCTGTTCGGTGGTGACACAACCTGTGGAAAACACAAATGCAAGGATACAAAATACAGTTCCACACCATTTTTTAGACATCAGAGTCCTGGCTAACAAAAAGCTCATAAGTTTTTAACTTTTATAAAGTTATTTATATGGCGGCTAAAAATTATACCAAATGGCTAGAGCTTTCTCAACAGAGTAAGCAACAAAGAATCAAAGGCCAAGCTCAAGAAAGATAAAAACTCCAAATAATTCTAAAGAATAGGACTCGTTAAGCCGATATGAGCTATGACAAATATTATCCAAAAACCCGGAATTGCGCCGGAAAACATGACAACTTATTGTAAATAAACATATTAACTTAGTTTTCTCGCATTTTGTGGTTCTCAAACAAGGTTTTGGGGAATATTTAGATCGAGGTTGTAGCATTATGGCTTTGAATTACATATACTATTTAGTATCTAAGGGGGCGTGGTTTTTGCGCAGTCCCTTAAATTATAGAGTGTCTTTAGCTCAATTAAAAATCTCACGAACCGAAAGGTTTGGAAGGAGGCGCCTGGAAAAATTTGTTTAAGCTATTCCTAAACTAGATATCACTTTCAATATGAAGCATATATATAATAGGAGAGAAGTATAATGAAAACCAAGCTGATTAAGCGATTTTCGAAATTATTCGCGGTTTTAGCTTTTCTGACCCTTCTGGCCGGAAACGCTTTCGCGATAGAGAATAAAACTAGGGTTGTATCTCCTTATTGGCAGTCTGATTCGGGGTCTTACACCTTTATTGCGGTGAGCCACACCTCACTTTCCGGTATGGCCTCCCAGATCGGTTTGACCCTTACCGCCCTCGGTAGCGATAATGTTACTTTTGGTTCGGCGGTTGAATTCACCGTTGAATCAGGAAACACAACAAGGGTGTTTATCGTCCGGACGAATCAAGCTACGATTAATCCGACCGGCATTTCGACGGCCAAGTTCATTTCTGGAACCACTAATTTTACGCACGGGCATGTTCTTATCGCGCCTCTTGCAACCGCACCAAATACTGCGACTGGCGATGCATCTCTGACTGGTGATGGGTACCGTGATGTTACGATGCTGTCCTATTGGGGTTCGGTGGTTATAGAACAGAATACCACGGGATTCGCCATGGAGTTTATCGGTGATATGTCTGATTCTGCGGCAACATCAGTACTTATTGGTAGTACGCCGGTCGCCGGTCCCGCAGCTCCGTAGGTTAGTGTTCTAAATTCAACTTGAACTGGAAAATTCATTAAGGAGAAAGATCCATGAAGAATATAAAACGATTAACCCTGTTGGCGCTTTTTGGGATACTGTCTTTTGCCCAAGTCGCCTCAGGACAAACAACGGCACGTGAGACTAGACTTAGTGCCGAAGTAGCCATCTCACCATACGCTCAGGCCGTCCCTAATGACAGCTACACCTTTATTGGTATTAGCCATCCGTCATTGGATTCTGCTTCAAGTGCGATCGGTGTGGTGGTGGAAGTCATTGGCATGACCACCACGGTTAACACTGTTGCAGGCCGGGCTACAATCTTTACGGTAAACGCGGGTGAAACCCACCGGGTGTTTGTTGTGAACCAGGGCCATGCAACCATTAATAGCTCTAACTCGTCATTCACGGATACTCAGACTCATCTGATTCCGACGGTTGACTCGGCTCAGTTCGGTGCAATCAGGGTGACTACTGTAGCTGAGGATCCAAACACAGCTGTGGTTGTAGGTACCAATAATACCTATGAAAACCTTGCTCAACTGAGTATGTGGGGAGTTGTTTATGTGGAATCCGGTGGTACCGGTTTTGCCATGGAGTTTGTCGGAGACATGGCAGATTCCACCATTGGTGGCGATAATACGCTTGGTGTAGGTCGGCTTAATGATGAAAATCCTACAGCTGGTCGAGGTATCAACTAGAACAGGTTCGTTAAAACTAAGTTATCATCTCAGGGGCCGGCCATTGATGGCTGGCCCCTTTTTTTTCACCTTATTGTTCAAAGGATCTGAACCATGAGACGCTTATTTTTCCTCGTTTTACTTTCTTCCCTGTTATTTGCCTGCACATCCCAGGACGTTAAAATTGACACGAAGCAATCCCAGTCTCATTATAAATTAGCGCTGGAATTCGTTCAACTGAGCCTGTTCAAAAATGCTCTGGAAGAGTTTGATCTGGCCATAAAATTCAACCCGGAAGATGCAAAAATTTACCGCAAAAAAGGAATTATTCTTTTTGGAATGAAGAAATATGAAGAGGCTAAAATTAATTTTCAAAAAACCATTCAATTGGACCCGAAAGACGTGCAGGCTCATATCAATATGGGGATGGTTCATTACACCTCAGGAAACAAAAATGATGCTTTAAAAAGCTGGGAACACGCCACCGGCATCAACCCCGACGATAACGATTCCAAAGCGTTGAACAACATCGGAAATATCTATAAAACAAAAAATGATCTCCCAAAAGCCATTGAGTATTACCAAAAGGCCATTACCTATGAACCAACAAATTCTACTTACCTCAACAATCTGGGAGACAGCTATCGCTTAAAAGGCGATCTGAAGAAAGCCGAAGAAATTCTTTTAAATTCCCTGGAGGTCGATACAAATGGAATGCTCACTCATTTCAACTTGGGAATCCTTTATCAAACAGAAGGCAGGTTTCAAAAAGCTATTGACTCATTCCAAAAATCATTAAATATCAATCCGTCTTATGCGGAGGCGTATTACCAGCTTGCCAACACCCATCTTAAGACCGATAACAAGGAATCGGCCAGGCAATCACTGGAGAAGGCGCTTCAGGCTGACCCTGGTAATTTAAAGTTTCGAGAACTTTATAATAAAGTATTCGCCTCGTAAAAAATTTGCCCAAAATGAAGCGGGGAAATCCCCCGCTTCATAATTTTTCATCAGGAAAACTTGCAGTCCTAAATTCTCCGGATGTACAATACCGGAATGAGTAATACCGAAACTTCCAAAGAAAATACACGCTCCGCCGCAGAATTGAAGACGATCCTCTCCAACCACAAAATCTGGCTGAAAACAGAGGGTCGCGATGGAGAACCGGCAAACCTGAAAGACTGCTATTTAAAAGGAGCCGTGCTGGTAGGCGCTGATCTTAGCAACGCTAACCTAGGAGGGGCATACCTGTACGGAGCTTATTTGAAAAACGCCAACCTTGAGAATTCCAACTTGCGGGGAGCCAACTTGCGGGGAGCCAACCTACGGTGGGCCAACTTAAAAAATGCTGATCTGAAAAACGCTAATCTTGTCCGTGCTGATTTCATGCAGGCAGAAATAAAAAATACCCGACTCGAAGGCGCCAACTTGAAAATGGCAGAAGGGCTCACACCCGAACAACTGGCAGAAGCCCACACCGACGAAAAAACCATCCTACCGGCGTAGCCGCCGGTGGCAAATTGCAATGTCTTTATTTTGCGAACAATCGTTTTCTCGGCGCAACAAGCCATTGCTCATTGGCCCTACGCCTAGTAGTTATTGGAAAACTACTTTAGCGGAATCAAACATGCCCTTTAAACTGGACGTTGCATCCTCAACGGCTGTGGCCTCATAACCACAATGGGCCGTACAGTCCGCGCATTTCCGGTTATTTTGATGGCCATAATTTTCCCACTCGGTGGTTTCCATCAATTCCTTATACGTTTCTGCATAACCATCATCCAAAAGGTAGCAGGGCTTCTGCCAACCCAGCACAGAATAATTCGGGTTCCCCCAGGGGGTGCAGGAATAATCCTTTTTGCCACGTAAAAATTCCAGATACAGCGGTGAGTGATTCAAGTCCCAACGACCTTTTTTATTTTTTGCCAGTAATTTGTCGAAAAATTCAAAGGTGCGCCGACGTCCAAAAAAATGATCCTGATCGGGAGCATCCGGGTAGCGAAATGCCGAAGCCATGGTCACTCCGTCCATCCCTAGAGGGGCTAAATAATCCAAAAATTCTTCGGCCATCTCTACCGTCGTGTTCTCAAAAAAGGTAGTGGCGCTGGTAACCCGGAATCCTCTTTTCTTCGCTTCCTTTACAGCCTCAATGGCCAGCTTGAAAGTTCCTTTCTGATCAACGATGCGATCATGCTCTTCTTCCATTCCATCCAGATGAACAGAAAGGGTCAAATAAGGGCTTACTGGCAGTCGATCCAGATAATCTTTTAGCAGAATAGCATTGGTGCACAAATAAATAAAACGTTTCATGGCAATCAGACCTTCAACGATTTCCACAATTTGCGGATGCATTAATGGTTCTCCGCCCGCTATGGAAACTACAGGGGCGCCACATTCTCTGGCAGCTTTAAAGCACTGCTCCGGAGTCATATTCTGCTTCAATATTTCATTGGGCTTTTGAATTTTTCCACAACCAATGCACTCTAAATTGCAACGGAACAAAGGCTCCAACATCATCACCAGAGGATAACGCTTGTTGCCCCTTAATTTTTGCCGGAACACATAAGACCCAATTTTCAACGCTTGCATCAGCGGGACAGCCATGAAATTAATTACCGATTAAATTGTTTGAAAAAAATATCAATTGCACCAACAAGATTTCTTGCTAAAATTGCAGAGCAAGAAATTTTATTATAAAACCAGTTTGTTTGGCGAGCAAAGAACTTTATCCCTGTCGGGAAAAGGACCTCCATCAAATTAATTGCCAAAATTAATCCATATTGGCAGAGGATCCATTAATCGGAAACCGCTCTTGAAAAAATTTCTCTTTTTCCTCATCTTTGTTGTGGTAGTGATAGCCTTTGATGGAGCCTTGGCCAAAGATATTTTCGATTATGGAATCCATACCCTGTCTGGTTGGTTGGGGCTGGTTTTGGTCATTGGTGTTGTTCTCACCCTGTTCTGGGCGCAAACCACCAGAACTCACCCTAACAGAAACAACCATGAGTGAATAAAAGCTGATTCTAAACGGTTTCAGCTATTTTGGTTTTCTGCAGCAGACTCAATAACGCAAACGGTTCTGCCTGTCGATCCGTTGCGATCCAGATTGTTCCATTGCCGCCATGCGCTACCGTTGCTTTTTCCCCGGAACTTGTTTCCATAGCGTCGATAAAAAATTTGAATTGTCCGCTGGGGGAAATATATTCCACCTCATCCCCCAACTCGATTCGGTTTTTTACTTCTACCTCCATCCAGCCCGGCCGCTCATTCACAACCTGCCCACCAAAAACCTGGGGCTGATCTTTCTCCTGTGGTGAATCAAACCGCTCGGTTTCCCGATTGGAAGCGGATATTAAAAACGCGGACGTGAAACCCCGGTTGGCCGTCTTATTAATTTCTTCGAGTAATTTTGGATCGAAAGAACGCCCCTCGGCCAGATCGCTAATGGCCTTACGATAAGCCCGAGTAACCATGGACAAATAATAAATGGATTTGGATCGGCCCTCTATTTTAAATGACATGACACCGGCTTCATGAAGTGGTTTTAAATATTCCACCGCCCGCAAGTCTTTCGAGTTCATGATATAAGTACCGTGCTCGTCTTCATCGACAGGCATCATTTCGCCTTCTCGCTGAATCTCCTCAATGGCATACTGCCCCTTAAGTGGCTGATATTCCTCGGTTTCTTTGCCTTTTTCTTCCTTAACATTAAATTCCCATCGGCAACTGTTGGTGCACGTGCCCTGATTGGCATCGCGATGATTGAAATAGTTGGACAGTAAACAACGGCCGGAATAAGCAATACAAATCGACCCATGCACAAAAGCCTCCAGTTCCATGCCCGGAACCCGATCATGGATCTCCTGAATTTCTTCCAGCGAAAGCTCTCTCGATAAAATGACTCGCTTAACCCCAAGGTTGTACCAAAATTCCACTGAGGACCAGTTCATAGTATTGGTTTGCACCGAGAGATGAACCGGAATCTCGGGAAACTCCTTGAGAGCAAACTGAATCATTCCCGGATCAGCCATGATGAATGCATCGGGTCCCAATGCGGCGTGTTGAGCCAGAGACTTTTTAAAGGATGCTATTTTCCGGTTAGGCGGAAGAATATTGGCAGTAACATAAATCTTCTTGCCCTTATCGTGGGTGTAGGAGATGGCCTCTTCAAGCAAATCGTTTTTGAAAGGATTCTCCCTGGCCCGCAGGGAAAATTTGGGAATGCCCGCATACACCGCATCCGCACCATACGCCAAAGCGTATTTTAATTTTTCCGGACTGCCAGCAGGGGATAATAATTCAGGAATCATGGCTCATTTCCATTATTGTTATAGATCGGTTCAGCTTACACCAATGAGGTGTGAAACCGCAACTATCTCGAACCATCAGGGATGTTTTTGTATTAAAAGGAATGCGAAGAAAGCAAAAGGCGGGGGTTAAACACGATCCTCCAGACCGCGGGAGGGCTTGCCATCTTGCATGTCTTCTACCAAGGTCAGAGTAGACCGAAGTCTTTTTGCTAAAACTTTAAGGATGGGCATAAGAGCCTGAGGGTTATGTTGGGCCAGCGAGTTAAACGCCTCCTGAGTCATGATCGAAATGGTGCAATCTTCCAAAGCCACAACCGTGGCCGAGCGAGGGAGTCCATCTATCAACCCCATCTCTCCAAAAATATCATTTTCCTTGAGCACTCCAATAATTTGCTTCTCTCCGTTTGGGCGTTTTTTAGAAACCTCTACGCTTCCCGCGTCGATGATATAGGCGCAGTCGCTAAACATGCCTTCCTGAATAATTTCTTCACCCTTTTTATAACAATTTGTCTTCATATAAAGCCCATGTATAAAAATCTATTGTTCACGGAGAACTCAAAAACCTGCAAACTAAAAATGCTTGAAATCCCGGCGGACTGATGGTTGTGAACCAAAAACAAACATCCAGGGCCTTGGATTAGTTTAAATCCTTAGCGATTAAATTGCAATATAGCCCTAAATTAGAACCTGAAACGGATAACTCTTTTAGAATGCAAATTTAAAATCAAAAAAGGCCTGCATGTTCCAAAATGCAGACCCTCGCTCAACCCTTTAAATATTAACTTAATAATTTCTGCTTCGGCCCTTCAACCTTCCTTCTTTGTTATTCATGTAATGCAATTTCGGCTCTCAATTTCCTCCAAGCCCTCCAGGGCTTTTCTCAACCGGATCGCAAGAACCTTAAGAACAGGCATCAAAGCTCCCGGATTGTGTTGCGACAACGAATTAAAACTCTCCTGTGTCATCACCGATACCGAACAGTCTTCCAAAGCCACCACGTTTGCAGAACGGGGAAGAGAATCAATCAGACTCATTTCTCCAAAAATCTCATTCTCCTGAAGATTACCTATAACCTGTTCTTCGCCCGAGCTCAATGTTTTGGAAACTTTTACACTTCCCGATTCAATAATATAAGCGCAGTCACTCAACGTGCCTTCCTTAATGATTGGCGTGCCTTTTTTAAAGAGTCGCCTTTTCATTTTTAACTCCATTCTCCTTAACTTGGGTAACGTAAATTTGGAGTTTTTATCCAACAGAAGAAATAATAAACTGCGGCAGAACCCATCCTATTCTTTTACGGAAGTAACAATATAAAAAAACGTTAAGGACCGGCAAGACTGCCAGTCCTCAACGTTAGTCGAATGGCGTGATCTTTTATTACAGCTAAAAAGATAACTTTAATGGTAACTAAAAGAATGAATCAACTACAAGCTTCCAACAGACATAGTTTCGGCGGTACCCTGCTTATTTTTCAGCTTGTCCAGCAGTCGCAGGGTATGCCTTAGCCTGTTCACCAGAATCTTCAAAATCGGCATCAAGGCTTTGGGGTTGTGCTTCACCAACAATTCAAAAGTTCCCTGAGTTAATTTCCGGACTCGACAACTACCAAGAGCCCTCACATTAGCCGAGCGGGGGAGCCCGTCAATCAGACGCAGCTCTCCAAATATATCTCCTTGACCCAGAGCTCCTAAAAACTGCTGTTCGCCGCTCGGGAGAGACTTGTAAACCTCAGCCGCCCCAGACTCCAGGATAAAGGCGCAGTCACCTATCTCACCCTCGTGGATAATGGCTTCGCCCTTTTTATATCTCAGGTTTTCGACTTGATCTGACATGCTTACCAATTATCAGGCCTCTATTTAGTCAGGCTTTTGGCAAAACCACTATCTGCCGAACCTTGAGAACCTGATCTTTGCGGGTCGGGGACGTTCGGGGAGAACATGTATGCCACCAAACCCGCAAAGGTCAGGAAAATAATTATGCTTTTCCAAAGCGAGTTCTTCGCGGCCCCACCTCTTCTTTTAGATACAGGAGTTTCTACTTTCTTCGAAGAAGGTTTGCCTAGACTTTGAGCTTTGGGTTTTATTGCTGCTGTGTTCATCATCTCACCTCAATTGACTGTCAAAATAATTTTCACCTATATACACATAAAGCATAAAGCATGCCAACCCCCCCATAAATAGGGGGAAAACATATAACTGATTATAAATAAAGGAGTTTTTAAATTTTTGGCGAGGGGACCAGATTAAGCCGTACCGCAATTTTGTCTCACAATATCTTATATTGAGATATATTATCTTAATTTGAGATAAAATGAGACAGCTAGTTTACCGAACGATACTTTTTAATTTTTCTGTAAAATGTTGCCCGGCTGATGCCCAGAGCCTTTGCCGCCTGCGGAATTTTTCCGTTTGCCCGGTTAAGGGCTTCCAAAAAAGCCTGCTTCTCAATTTCATTAAAAGTCGAACCGGATGGGAAAACCGGGGGAGGTTGGAAAATAGGAGTGACCGAGAGAACAGATTCTTGGTTTTTCTGGGAGGGAATGAACCGGTTGTCCTCGCCCACATGTCCTTCGCGAAACTTCTGAACTTCCAATGAAAGGTTTTCAATCTGGACCGTGTCCGTCCGGGTAGAAACCATAGCCCGGTAAATTTCATTTTCAAGCTGGCGCACATTTCCCGGCCAGACATACCGAACCAAGGCTTCCAGTGCGTATGAACTGACAGTGGTGATCTTTTTTGTGATGTCCAATTTATATTTTTTAAGAAAATGGTTGATCAGGATAGGAATATCCTCCCGCCGTTCCCTTAATGGAGGTATGAATACCGGATAGACCACCAACCGGTAATACAAATCTTCGCGAAACTTTCCCTGGCTGACCGCTTCTTCCAGATTCCTGTTTGTGGCAGAAATGATTCTTAGATCCACATGAATTTTTTTATTGCCGCCGACCTTTTCAAAGCTTTTATCCTGCAAAAAACGCAAAAGTTTTACCTGCATTTTGGGAGGCATCTCTCCCACTTCGTCGAGAAAAAGGGTGCCGCCATTGGCGACCTCCAGTTTTCCCATCCGGGAGTCATCGGCGCCGGTATAAGCCCCTTTTTCATGGCCAAAAAACTCATTTTCCTGTAGCTCTTCAGGGATCGCCCCGCAATTGATCGCGACAAAATCCCCCGTCTTGTAGGCGCTGTTAAAGTGCAGGGCTTTCGCCACCAACTCCTTTCCCGTACCACTTTCCCCGTGAATGAAAACATTGATGTTGATTCCCGATACTTCATCAACCTGGGCAAACACCTGCTTCATCGCGTCACTCTGCCCCACAATATTCTTGTAGGAATAAGTTTTCTTCAGCTCTCCCTGCAAGCGTTGGATCTTGGTGACCATCGTATGCATTTCGATGGCCCTATCAACATTCGTTTTCAGGCGAATCTTATCCACCGGTTTCGTCATATAATCAAACGCCCCGATTTTCATGGCTTCCACTGCGGAATCCACCGCATCATTTTTTGTCACCACCAAAATCGGAATATCCCGGTTCGCCAGCTTCAAGCGCTTGAGAATATCCAGCCCCGCAGACATGTTGATGTCCAAACAAATCGCGCCGGGGTTTTCATCCAACGTGTTCAGGCAAAGTTCACCGTTATCAAAAACCTTGACTTGGTAACCCTGCTCCTCAAGCCACCCCGCCATCATGTCCCGATGGGGAATGTCCGTATCCACAACGAATAAAAGATCTCTAGTTGGCATGGTAATTTATCACTAAGATATTTTTCTGCCTCCTAAATGGACTACAGAGTCCACTTATCTCCATCCTACCATATTGCAGAAGGAGGCTACTGTGTCGGCAATTGCTCGAGCTTACATCTTTCAGAAACCATGTAGCCTAAGGTGTCCGCGTCAAGGAGACTGCCAAAATTGATATATCCCTTGGTATTTTTAGGATAGCCCTCACAGTACGGCCATTCATAAACCCGGGTTTTTGGGTTGCCCACCAGACCGTAAGTGAAAAACAAATCATAATCCATATTCTCTGGTGTGGCAGGTGGGCTGGGGAGCCGGCTTTCCCGGCGGTACTCCCATGGGGGAGTGGGCGCATCCTGAACCCAGAGACCTAGTTTTTTTTGCCAGGCTTTATATTCCAACTTTTCAAGAAAACTGCTGTGAGGGTACTTCACCCTGTAATGCCAGGCCAGCCCGGCTTTGAGCATTTCTTCATTCAACAATCTGCCATCGGGCAAAAATAATTCTCCGATCAAGCGACCATACTTGTCCTTAAAGGTATAGTTCACCCGCACCGTTGTCCCCAGAGTCAAATCAGTGGCCAACCTTCGGGCCGGTTTTCCAAACGGCTGGCCTATTTCCGGCGCATCAATATCCGCCAAACGCACTTTATAGACTCTATCGCGTTCCGTCTTTACCGTTAACGTGTCCCCATCCTGAACCAGAATCACTTCACCGTTTATTGTCTTCAGCTCCGCTTGCGGTAACAGAAACAACATCAACACTAATAAACCGGATTTAAGTCCCATATTGCTTCCACAAACTAATGGTTAGAAGGGAGACTACGTTGAATCATAAATCGGACATCGTCATTGGCATTAGTATACTCGATCTTAATTCGAGGGTGCTTAGACTGAAACACGCGAAACACCTCATCAACAAAGCCCTGACCCACGGTAGAAATATCTCTAAAGTCTAAAGTCACATGCCTGAACTTTTCCAACCTCAAAACAATGCGCCGCGCCTGTGAGCGCGAGACATAGCGTTCATCACCCAATTGACTCAGTTGCACTAAAATATGGGTCTTGTCAAAGCTTTGGATTCCGTCAGAGTCCTCGTGCTGATATTCAGCATAAACCTCCTGCATTTTTCTTTGTGAATCCAGAGCAATTTTCATTATTAAACCTGTTCCCGGTACATTCTCATCCTTCGCTGTTTCCACAAACCAGTCTTCATCCCAATTTGTTCTTATATAGGACACTCCTCTTGAGATGATATGAAAAATATCGAAGGCTCGGGAAGTGAAAAAGATACCCTCGCCGGTGTGGTTTTCCGGGTCAGTGGTGAACTTTCCCTTTGAGAGGTGAAGGACGCTTTCCCGCTCATCTGCAAGGTTCTCGGCAACCTTGATCTTTCGGAAAATTCCAATGCCATCATCGCGAATAGCTATCGTGATTGAATCAGATGCCCACACCGTCTTTATCACTACCCCCGTTCCCTCTGAATGGTCGATGGCGTTGTTGAGCATTTCTAGAAAACCGTATTCACAAATATCCAAAACGTTTTTAGGTAGCGTCTCAAAATCCGCTAAAAAGTTTTCTTGCCAGACTTTATGCTCCTCGACTCCCGGTTGCAGAGGTACAAGAATTTTTTTATTCTTTTCGGTTTTTAAAAAATAAAAGGTCTGCCTGGTAGTGCCGGTTTTTATGATTTCTCCATCGCGAAGCAACCGATTCAGGTGTCGGTGAACAGTGGTGCGGCTGCACGCAAAAGCCTTCGAGGCTTTGGCGACAATATTTTTCGGGTGCACCGGAATCTTCGCCAAAAGATAGCTGCGAATTTCTTCTGCCTGGTTCTTAACCATTTTTAAATCCTATATTACCACTAGTTATAAAAATTATTATAACTAGTGGTAATATACCTGTCAACCGGGATTACCGCTGGTTTTCCCCACAAAAACTACACCATATAAGATATTAGCTTATTATAACTACACAGTTTATTTATTATAACTACTTTATGACCGATTTATAACTAGTGGAGTATCAATTTATAACGGGTTGTAATAGGGCGGGGATGAAGGGGGTCGGCTAAGCGGTTTTTCGCGATTTTAGGACGAGATAAAGTCCGCCCGCGAGCAGGAACAAACTATAAAAACTGCCTCGGCTGAGGTCAAAAATTAGCGGCGCGTCGGGTTCCCGGAACTGTTCGCCGAAGACGCGCACCACCGCATAAATCATGAGAAACTCGCCGGTCAATCTGCCGGGCTGATTCAGCGCATCGGTTTTCCACAATCGCCATTGACTGTACATCAGCAACAGGGCTCCTTCCAGTCCGGCTTCATAAAGTTGTGAAGGATGACGCGCGGCGATTTGTTCCAGAGGCGTTCCAAGCTGCGCGCTTTGAGGAAAGATCACCGCCCAGGGAACACTGGTGACCTTGCCCCACAGCTCCCCATTGATGAAGTTGGCAATGCGGCCCAGCAAAATTCCCGGCGGCACCAAAGGACACAATAAGTCTCCGAGTTGCAGAAAAGAAAGCTTCAGCTTTTTCGCTACCCACCAGCAGGCCACCAGCACACCGATGAACCCACCGTGACTGGCCATTCCCCCTTTCCATATCTGGAAAATGACCCAAGGTCTGTGCAGGACATCGTCCAACGCATAGAACAGCATGTACCCCAAGCGTCCGCCCAGCAAAACCCCAATCATCATAGCGGTGATGACGAGCGACTGTTGTTCCGGCGTGAGCACCGCTTTGCCATGCTTGCAAAAAAGGTGCAGCAACCACATCCCGGCGAGAAATCCTAACGCATAGGCCAAACCGTAATAGCGGATGCCGAAACTCTCGGTGAATTGAAATAGGAACGGGTCCAGATCGTGAACCCAGTAATTGGGACTTGCCATATGTGAAGTTCGCCTAGCGGGAGTGGAGAATGGTCAAGCTAGCAATTGTTCTGTAAAAATTTTGCTCGCAAGGAAAAATTAGTGCAATTTGGCGCCTACCCGGCTAAAATTTTTGCGGCATCAATGGCGCCGTAGGTGAAGATCATATCCGCTCCGGCGCGGCGCATGCTGAGGAGCGACTCTATCAGACAACTGTCATAGTCGAGCCAGCCCTTTTCGGCGGCGGCTTTCAGCATGGCATACTCTCCGCTGACATGGTAGGCGGCAATGGGGAGCGCCGTATGGTCACGCGTTAACCGAATAATATCCAGATAAGGCAGGCCCGGTTTGATCAGCAACCAGTCTGCCCCTTCTTCTTCATCCAGCATGATTTCCCGTATCGCCTCACGGGCATTGGCCGGATCCATTTGATAAGTTTTTTTATCGCCTTCTTTCGGAGCGGAATCGAGCGCATCGCGAAACGGCCCGTAAAACGCCGAAGCGTATTTCGCCGAGTAACTGCATATGAGCACATCTTCAAAACCGGACTCATCCAGAGCCCAGCGAATGGCCTCGATGCGACCGTCCATCATATCGGAGGGTGCAACGACATCGGCTCCCGCTTCGGCCTGAGCCACCGCCATGCCAGCCAGAAGGGGAAGCGTCTCGTCGTTCAAAATTTTTCCGTCTTTAAGCAGTCCGTCATGCCCGTCACTCGAATAAGGGTCGAGCGCCACATCGGTGATCACCAGCATGCCGGGAATGGTTTTCTTCAATTCCTTCACCGCACGCTGAAGCAGTCCGTTAGGATTTAGACTTTCCTTGCCCTCTGAATTTTTTAAAGATTCATCCAACGCCGGGAAGAGGGCGACCGCCGGGACTCCCAAATCAAAAGCCTGCTGGCAATCGGTAACAAGCTGGTCGATGGAAAGCCGTGAGATGCCCGGCATCGACGCGATCGGACTACGCAAGTTCTTGCCTTCCTGCACGAAAGCGGGCCAGACCAGATTGGTCGGATTCACTTGTGATTCCCGGATCATCCCACGAATGGCCGGATTCAATCTGTTTCTGCGCGGTCGTTGAGTCATAAGTGTCTCTTATTGCAGGAGGTTTACCAATATGAAGAAGAATAACGGATCAATTTGACCTTTGCAACCTAAAGCAAAACCCTGCCGAAGATTCGACAGGGTTTCGGGACTCATGCCCCTGAAAAAGGGGACTAAAACTGGCTCCGGTGACAGGACTCGAACCTGTAACAACTCGATTAACAGTCGAGTGCGCTACCATTGCGCCACACCGGAATGGTTTTTTTGGAATAGGACTAAAACACTGAAATCTAATAGTTTTGCATCACATTGTCAAGGGGTTTTGAACCCTCCAAGCGGATTTAGTTCCCAACGCCATGTGGGAGCCATCAGCAACGATTGGCTCAACGGGCTATTGCCAATGGGGTCCAGCGTCACGCTGGCGCCTAGCGGCTAGGTCATTTCCATGCGGCCTTCCAGTGATTTCATCAGGGTTACGGAGTCGGCATACTCGATATCCGAGCCCACCGGCAGACCCCGGGCAATGCGCGTGACCTTGACCTCCGGAAAAGGTTTCAAAACCTTTGAGATATACACGGCGGTGGACTCGCCTTCCATATCCGGATTGGTAGCCAGGATAACTTCCTTAATACCTGGCTTACTGACTTTTTCCTTCAACGCTTCAATATTCAGATCATCGGGACCAATTCCATCCAGCGGAGAAATCACCCCCATCAGCACATGATAAACGCCTTTGAAATAGCCCATATTTTCCATCACATAAACATCGTGCGGTTCTTCCACCACACAAATCTGCGCATGGTCGCGGGTTGTGTCTGAACAAATATCGCAGGGGTCGGACTCGGTGATACCGTGGCAAACGGAGCAGAGGATAATCTTTTCCTTAAGATTATGAATCGCTGTGGCGAGTTTGTTGGCCTGCTCGGCTTTTCCGCGCATCAGAAAAAACGACAAACGTTCTGCCGTTTTCTGGCCTATGCCGGGAAGCCTTTTCAGTTCATCGATAAGGTCTGTAATTGCGGTGGGTCTTTTCACGGTGCACCCATTATGTGAAGAGCCCGGGAATTTTCAGGCCGCCGGTCAATTTGGACATTTCATCCTGCGCCAGCTCTTTCACTTTTTTATGAACCTCGTTCATGGCGCCGGTGATCAGGTCTTCGAGCACTTCCCGATCACTCATATTGATCAACTCATCATCAATATGGACCGAGATAATTTCGTTGAGTCCATTAGCAACCACCTTCACCATACCGCCGCCGGTAGACACCTCCACCTTTTTTTCAGCAAGGCCTTCCTGAATTTCGGCAAGCTTGGACTGCATGTCCTGAGCCTGTTTGAATAACGAGAGCCAGCTTTTATCGCTCATCAAAATACCCGTTGATCGAGAAATTTTTCATTTCACCACAATGCCCCCGAAAATATCGAGAGCATCCTGAATGATTTCCGATTCTGTCTTTTGCCTGCTCGGATCTTCGTCATTTAAGTTTTTTTTTTCCTGCGTGTTTTGTGCACTTGAAGAAGTACTCGTAGGCTTCGCCTCGCCCAGTTTCAGCACCACCTGCACCTCATGCCCACTGGCGGATTTCACCATGTCTTTGATGAACTGAATATTTTCCGGACCCTCAACCATCTCAAGAGTGAAGGAGTCTGAAAACATCAGTTGAATTTCTTTTTCGTTCAATGCTAATACTTGACACTTATCCAGATAATGTTCAAAAGCCGGTCGTTTTCGCGAAACTTCCTGACGAATCTTGGCCCAGACCGAAGAGTCAAAAGAACCGTTTTCCCGTTGGGTTTGTGTTTTCGCGGCCTGCGCAGGCGTTGCGCTACTTTGCGCTGCCGGAGCCATCGGTGACGCTGCAACGGGTGATACCGTCCGGACTGGTTGAGTTTCAATTTCCGCCTGATTGATCTTATGGATAAGATCATCAATATTTTTAAAGGGCCGGGTTTCGGTCAGCCGCAGAATAGCCATTTCAAAAACCATCTGCGCCAGAGAGCTTCGCTTCATTTCCGTTTCAGCGCGGGTAAGAACGGTGAACATTTGTTGCAACTCGTCGGCATCGAATCCTTCGGCCTGTTTTTTCAGAACTTCCATGTTGCAGGTATGCGCGTTCAGCAGGTTTTCCGGATTGCGGGAAACTTTGACCATCATCAGGTTTCTTAAATATTCCATCACACTGCGGCAAAACAGGCTCAGGTCTTTACCCTGATTGGCGACATCCTGAACCAGAGTGATCAGTTCAGCTGGCTCCCGCTTTATAAGACGCTCGGCGAAAAGCTCGAGAGTGGTTCCCCCGACAATACCAAGCACCGACTCTACAGAATCGGTATCGATCTTTTTGCCGCCGTAAGCGATGACCTGGTCCAGCAGACTTTGCGCATCACGCATACTGCCAGCACCCACTTTGGAAATTTCTTCCAACCCTTTTGCTTCAATTTTAATTCCCTCCTGCCCGCAAATCAGTTCCAGTTGTTTGGTGATCTGCGCATTGGACAGCGGCTTGAACTCAAAACATTGGCAGCGGGAAAGGATGGTGTCCGGAATTTTAATCAGCTCGGTGGTGGCAAAAATAAAAATAACACGAGGCGGTGGTTCTTCCAGCGTTTTCAATAAAGCATTGAACGCACTTTTTGAAAGCATGTGAACTTCATCGATAATATAAACTTTGTAACGGGCGGAAGAAGTGGCGTATTGCACGTTGTCGATGAGGTCGCGTACCTCGGCCACTCCATTATTGGAGGCTCCATCAATTTCCTGAACGTCGATGCAGCGGCCTTCGGTAATTTCCACACACAAACTGCAGGTACCACAAGGCTCGATGGTCGGTCCTTTTTCGCAATTGAGAACCCGCGCGAGAATCCGCGCCGTGGTGGTTTTGCCCACACCGCGTGTTCCGGAAAACAAGAAGGCGTGCGAAACACGGTTCAGTTCAATGGCGTTGGAAAGGGTGCGGACAATATGCTCCTGCCCAATCAATTCGCTGAATTTCTGGGGGCGCCATTTTCGGGCTGAAACCTGGAAGTCCATTATTTCAGAAGACCGGTGATTTGCGGGCAACAGTGTATCGCCCAGCGATGCTATTTAGAGGCAGAATTGTTGGGGAACTCACAGCACACATGGTATTTTGCTACCGCTGCTTCCTTCCGGATCTGACGGGTTTCACAAAACCACGTTGCGTGAGGCCCAACAAAACTGCCAATATTTTAAAAATGCAATAACGTTATCTCGTGTCTAATCAACTACACGGCTTAATATGCCCTTGCTATCTGCCTCTGCGGCGAGCAGTGGCGGAGAGGGAGGGATTCGAACCCTCGGTAGGGGTAAACCTACACACGCTTTCCAAGCGTGCGCCTTCAACCGCTCGGCCACCTCTCCCACTCGGTGCACCGGTCAGCGACCGGTGGCAATTTGCAATATCTTTATCCGGCGAGCAACGATTTATCTTGGCGTTATAAACCCACGTTTGCTCAATTGCCTCCCCTGCTAAGGGGTATTCTAACAAAAAAAGGCCGAGAAAACGTCGGCTTGTTGACGTTGGTCCCGACCACAATCAAAGCGTGCTGTATTCTAGGTTTATCCGCCGCAAGATTCAAGGTTAAATCCGCTAAAAATCCGGTAAATCCCTTTATTTCAATACTACCCTTTCTTTGGCGGTCGCGTTAGCGTCACCGCCGCGCTGCCCCCACGGCTAGTGGGGTTAGTGGTCGCCTACTTGGTTGAGTTCTACGATGGATTCAGGGGTGACGAGTCTTTCAGGGTCGGAGCCCAGCATCCAGGGTTCCCGTTCATATTTTTCTGCCGTTTCGAGGTGCTTCATGTAATCGGTCATTTGCTTCTGGTTATCCTGTAAAAACTTGCGGAAAACCATTTTTGGCCGCGCTTTTCTATTAGCCATAAACACTCTTTCTCTATTTATTAAAGATGATTAGGGTTTCTGCCTGTATTCTAGCTTCTTATGACATGAAACTAAAGGGCATATTGGGGAATACTTTTTGAGAAAATATTATCTTTTAATATGAACGACTTATCTACAGCTTTCTTGTTACTGGAAAATTTACCTTAGCGGAGGAAATATGTCTACGATCAAAGAGTTTATGATTTCTCCTATCATCAGCGTCGAAGGCCAGACATTGGTGAAGGCGGCGGCTGGGCTAATGTGTGAAAAAAAGATAAGTGCACTTCTTGTGAGGGAAGGGGAAGCGTATGTAGGGATCGTTACTAAATCAGATTTTGTCAAAAAGGTCATTGCTGAAGACCTGGACCCGAAAATCACGCGAATTCATTCCGTAATGTCCACACCCCTTTTCTCCCTCGACGAGTATGTTCAGCCCTGTGAAGCCAGCGAATTCATGCTCCGAAAAGGCATTAAACATCTTGTGGTGACCGAGGGGAAAAAGATCGTGGGAATTTTGACCATCAAGGACTTGGTTTCATAACACCAGGATATAGAGCCAAGTAGTTCAAGTTCCTTCTTGTGAAATAAGAAAAAGTGATACTATTTAAAGTACTTTCATGGCAAAGGGGGTTGCAAGATGGAAAATGTAATCATAATAACCCGTCCCAGGATTTATTTAGTCACCAAGGTATTAGCCTTAATAACTGCTGTCGCTCTCGTCTTACCCATATCCGGGTTCGGTGAGGAAAAACACGGAGGAGACATCTGGTTTAAGAACACTAAAAAGTTTGCCCCGGTCATATTCAGCCACGATAAACACAGCCAAGCTGGCAATCAATGCACAGACTGCCACGACAAACTTTTTAAAAAAGAAGCAGGAAGCGCGGATGCCGGAAACACCATGACGATGGGAACCTTGAAAAAAGGAAAATACTGTGGAGCCTGCCATGATGGTGAAAAAACCTTCAGTGTTAGGGGGTCATGCAAAAAATGTCATATCAAGAACTGAGCTTTAATTTTCAACACAGAAAAAGATTAGAAAATAACCTTGTCATCCCCCAGGAAGAATCATCGTGCCAGCAGACACAAACCCTGCTCACAGCCAATTCGGTTGTACTACCAGAGCTATGGTCCTTATCAGGCCACTAAAGACATCTGCGTGAATGGCCATTCCCATGCATCAACCGCACACCAAGGGAATAACTTCCCATGCCAGGGGATCATATATGGGTTACAATTAAGGAGAGAATGGGGCCGTTGTTGATGTGATTTTCCCACAGCTCTTGTAAAAACCTAAATTAATATATCAAACCGGATGCCTATGAACATAAACGGGGTTGGCAGAGTTTTAGTTAGTTTGATTGGGTGCATGGCTCTGCATTTAGCTTGGGTTACTCCCGGCTTCTCAGGTCAAAAAGTAAACTGGGAAGCCATTAATCCCGAGTTGAAGGGCGCCGTCTCAGTTGGCAAATCCGACGATTGTGCAACCTGCCACAGCGACTCCATTGAAGCTTTTGAAAAAACCCTGCACGCCAAAGCCTATCGCTCTCTGTACAACAAAGAAGGTGGAAGTTCCTGCGAGGTTTGCCATGGCCCCTTGAGCAAACATCTCAACGCCTCTCCCGAAGACTCCGACCGAAAACTTTCCACAGTTGTGTCTTTTAAAAATCTCTCTTCCCAGAACAAAAATCGTATTTGCCTCCAATGCCATGAGAAGGGTACCAAAATGCATTGGCGTGGGAGCGCCCATGAAATGAATGGAGTCGGTTGCTCGGACTGCCACTATGTCATGGAAAAACGCAGTAATAAATTCATGTTCGCCTTCAAGGACTCAAAAAAAGTCTGCTTTCAATGTCATCAGGACAAGAGAGCTAAAATGTATCGTTCGGCCCATATGCCCTTGCGCGAAGGCAAGATGAGCTGTTCCAGTTGCCATAATCCCCATGGTGGGTTGGGTCCGAGCATGTTGAAAGAATCTTCGGTGAATGGAACCTGTTACACCTGCCATCAGGAAAAAAGAGGCCCACTAGTTTGGGAGCATGCTCCGGTCAGGGAAAACTGCTCCACCTGTCACGATTCGCATGGTTCCATTCATGCTTCCATGCTGAAGCGGAAAGTGCCCTATCTCTGTCAAGAATGTCATTCAGCCTCACAGCACCCGAGCACACTGTACGATGGTAGAAATGTTGGCGGATCAGCCAGTCAGAGCAATCGCCTGCTTGGCAAGGGGTGTCTGAATTGTCATAGCCAGATTCATGGTTCCAACCATCCATCAGGGGCTCGTTTGACCCGATAAGGGAGAATCAATGATGAAACAAAAAAAACTCTCTCTTTTGTCTGCTTTACTGCTGATCTTGTTGATCTCGCCGCTTGGGGTTTCAGCTGAGAACAGCGAAGCTGACGATAAAGCGGTGATGGAGGGAACCATCACTTTTGGAACGGGTATCGTAGGCTCAAACAACAAGTCTTCCAAGCTGGGTGAGTATTCCGGCATCACAGATTCCGAGGCCTATGCCATTGGTGACACAGAGATTTCATATCAGCGTGGGTCGCTATATATGCACCTGCTGGGCGAAGATCTTGGCTTGGAAAACCGGAGCCTGTCGCTGGAAACGGGAACCTATGGAAAACTGAAATTCTTTGCCGATTGGGATCAATTACCGCACGAGCTGAACAACAATACCCAGACCCCGTTTAAAGGCATAGGTGGAACGAACCTAACCTTGCCAGCCAGTTTTGGCAAAACCGCTGATGCAACCACCCTGACCGTTACCGGTCTGGATCGGGAAGACCTTCGAATTGATGGCCGCCGGGCTGGCACCTTTGGCTTTTCAGGCAAGCTCGGGCTGATGGATGTTTCTCTTTCCTATATGCGGGAAACCAAGGACGGGATTGTCGACATTGGCGTAGTAAAAGGTACCAGCCCTGGTCCTACCGCCGACACCACTACCTTGCCGGGCCTACTAGATCAGGTAACAAATGAAGTCAAAGCTTCTGTGGCTCGAAACGGGGAAGAAGGCCAGATCCAGTTTGATTTTTTCATGTCCCTGTTTGACAACCAAGCCGAAAGTATTTCCTGGGAATCCCCCTATACCGGCACAAACAATGGCACAGGGGTCATTTCCCGAGCCCCTGATAACCGTTTCATGAAGTTCAGCCTGTCTGGGGCGAGAAACCTGCCTCACAATTCCAGAGTATCGGCTGTTATGGAATACAGTCATTCCAGCCAGGATCAAGACCTGCTACCGTTTGCCCAGGGAACATCTACCGCTTTGCTACCGAGGTCAAGCGGGGGGGCGGAAATCCATACCGCACACTTTAATCTCAACGCCGTCTCCAGACCAATACCTAAATTGGGCCTGAAAGCCCGGTACAGGCATTACCAGACCATCAACACTACCGAGCGATCGTTATTCCGCTATATGTTAAATGATAGTCAGACAACCCAAGCCGGTGAAAGCGCCGATGAAGCCATGACCAACCTGACCTATGACTATATTCAGGACCGGGTCGAGTTGGGTGCTTCTTATGATGTCTTTAAAGCCACCACCCTGAAGCTCGATTATGACTTTGAAATGTATAATCGCGATTATCGTGAAGCCAAAAAGACCTTGGAACACAGCATCAAGGCAGGAATAAGATCGCGATACTTTTCATTTGCCGAAGCGGGCTATAACGTTCAATTCAGTTTTAAAGAAGAAGATGATTATGACGCGGCAAGAGTTTTTCAGGCGACTCACACCGAGGGCCATATTGCGGGGACCACATTTGATAACCTACTTGACTCCAAGAGGTTCGACATCGCCTCACGCGACCGCATAAAACATTCGGCTCATATCAGCTTTTTTCCTTCAGACACCACAACGCTGGGATTATATTATAACTGGGCGCAAGACGATTATGAAGACACCGCTATTGGTTTGAACTTTAACCGGAATCAGGAAGTGACGCTTGATCTTGGTATTTCACCCAACCCTTTAACCCAACTTCACTTTTTTTATACCTTTGAAGAAATTCGGTCAAAGCATAGCGGACGCGAGTGGGGAACCAATGTCCCAAATTCCGAGACGGACTTAACTAAAAACTGGACCGGGAATCAGGTCACGAACGCGCACACAGTGGGTCTTGGTGGAAATTATGTTTTGATAAAAAATAAGCTGGACCTCAAGCTCGACTATTCGTTTTCGTTGAGCGAACAGAGCATCGATTTTTATACAGGGTCCGATACGAACGTAATAGGGACTGTCGGGCTTCCTGACCTGCAAACGACCCAGCACAGGTTGGACATGACGGGGATTTACAAATGGTCGAAAAACCTTGATTTGGGCTTGAAGTATGTTTTCGAGAATTACCGGACTGATGATTTTGCCACGGATGGCTTAACTCCCGGAACCGCAGTTGATGCTCGCCTGCTATTAATGACCGGAACCGTGCCGGACTATACGGCGCATAGCACGATTATGTACGCCACCTACCGATTTTCAAATTGATCGATAATCAGCACATCTGTATCTACCGACCGGAATAAAATCGAGGAATGCGGAACAGCGTGATTCAAGTTTCTTCTTTCTCCAGCAGGGGAAACGAATAGTAAAGCACTTGCATGACGAAGGGTGGCAGTAGGGTGGTGAGGGCAATCACCATTATCATTCCCGCATAGATTTCGTGAGAGAAGATCCCGCTTTCTCGTCCCAGTTCGGCAAAAACGATTCCCACTTCTCCACGCGGGATCATGGCGGTGCCTATGATCCAGCGGGAGGGCCAGGGCTGACGGATGACCAGTCCGGCCAACAACTTTCCCCCTATCGCGACAACAAGCAGAGACAAAGAGAAGAACCAGATAAAGGACGAACCCCAATCGACTTCCTGCAGATTCAGGGACAGGCCAACGGTCACAAAAAATATTGGAGTGAAGAGGTGGACGATAGGGGTCATTTTGGTATCAATATTTTCAGCAAACGCGGGGGTCGCCACGTGCAGGCCCGCGCCAAAAGGCAGAAAAAATCGTCTCGACAGGGCCAGGCCTGCGGCAAAACCACCCAACAACATCGGCGCGCCCATCGTGTCAGCCAGCCAGGCAAAAAACAACACCAGAGAAACAATCATGGTGGGAATCAAACCCGGGACCGAGCTCTTTTCATCGAAATGCTTTATGATTGAAGACATCAACTTGGCTGCAACGGGAGCCAGAACGAAGAAAGTCCCTACAAACAGGATCACTTTGGCGACATTGTTCAGATTCGTTCCACCGCCAATGGAAAACTCGTAAAGCAATGCCAGAAGAACCACACCCAAAATATCGTCGAGAACTGCGGCTCCTAGTATGGTTTGTCCCTCTGATGTGTTTAGATGTCCAAAATCGGCGAGCACACGCACTGTGATCCCAATGCTGGTCGCGGTGAGTGTGCCGCCAATAAATAAAGACACCAGAAGCGGAATACCAAACACCCAATATCCCACCGAGAACCCAAGCAGGAAGGGGGCACCAAACCCTACCAGGGCCACCACCACAGATTGAAGTCCAGTTTTAGCCAGCCTTTTGACATCGGTTCCCAAACCCACTTTGAATAGAAGCAGGATGATGCCTATTTCCGCCATGAGCTTGATCGGTTCAACGGGTTCGATCCAGCCCAAGAGACTGGGACCTAAAACCACGCCCGCCACCAGTTCGCCGATAACCGGGGGCAAATGCAGGCGGTTCGCCAACTCAGCGAATACCCGGGCGGCAAGAAGAATGATCAATAGAATTAGCAAAAACTGGTGGGTTTCCATAACCGGGATGCCCTTAAAGTCAGCACTGGATTCGAACTTACCCTCATATCAGGGTAAGTGAAAAAAATAGGATTGTCTGAAAAAAATTAGGCGATGGCAAAGGAAGCCATCAACTGCAAGCGGCGGTTCGCCGCGAAAAAAGAGTGCGCCCAGCAGGACTCGAACCTGCGACCTACGGTACCGCAAACCGTCGCTCTATCCAGCTGAGCCATGGGCGCATAATTGGGTTGTGATCCCAATCAAAAATCAGGAAATATCAATAGGTATGTAATCCATCAACTGCAGAGCAAAGTTTTCGTGCTCGAACGCGTACATCGTTGGATACTTTGCAAATGCCCACCCTGTATAAAGAGTCTTGCCGTTTTGTTCAACCACTAATTGAACAGCCGGGTTTGTCAATTCGTTTCCGCCAGAGGTATAAGCCGTCTGGCTCATCACAAAGTTGGGCAAAAACGGGCCCACTGTAACCTTGATCCCCGAATCCTCCAACTCAAAACTGGAACCCAGGGTGATCGTTTTCATTTCGTTGCGGGCTTCGTCTTTCTTGTTCTTGACCAGAAGCTTGACCGCTTTCCACTTACCCTCTGCCTCTTCCGGCACAACAACCGCGCGTTGGACTTTAACCGCTTCTTGAACAGCGGGATGACTTCCGTCGTCAGGCACCTGACCATCCAAACCCTTATCCAATATGGCTTCCTGCGGTGCGTTGGACCGGGACCCCTCAAACTGAGAAACATTCAGTTTGTTGATGTCGGTCTCTTTCAGGCTGGCGATATCTTCCTTGCTTTCATAAGTGCAAGCCACTATGAAAACCAGTGTCAACGCAACTATGTATTTCAAAATACGCATCAAAACTCCAAATCCCGCCCAAGAAAACGAGGCAAGAACTTTTTAAGCCGGGACAACTATCGCTCGCCAGATTAGGCGATTGCTCGTTGCCTCCATGGCGAATGGTGGCGGAGAGGGAGGGATTCGAACCCTCGGTAGGGGTTAAGCCTACACACACTTAGCAGGCGTGCGCCTTCAGCCAACTCGGCCACCTCTCCATTCTATATCTTTTAGCGGAGTACCTCCGCTGGTAACTTGCAATATCTTTATCCTGCTCCCAAACCGTGTCACGGCCCAACGGGCTATTGTCATCTGCCCCTGCGGCGAGTAGCCACGGCTAGTGGAGTTCCTCCACAGGAAATGAGCAATAACTCCAACTGGCTAACAACAATTTATCTCGGCTCAACGGGCAATTGCCCAGTCGCCCCCACGGCTAGTGGGTGGCGGAGGGAGTAGGATTCGAACCCACGGAACTTTCGTTCAACGGTTTTCAAGACCGCCGCCTTAAACCACTCGGCCATCCCTCCTGAATATTTTGGACTCGCTTATATTTATCTACTTGCCGGTAAATGTCAAGCAGACTGTTCCCCGTTATAAAACTATATTTTACAGCGTTAAAGCCTCCCGTCCGTGCATATAGGGACGCAACGCTTCCGGCACCACAACGGTCCCGTCTTCCTGCTGGTAGTTTTCTAGCAGAGCCACAAACAATCTGCCCGCAGCCAGGCCTGAACCGTTCAGAGTATGGACAAACTCCGGTTTGCCGCCGGTGCGTTTTTTACTGCGAATCCGGGCTCGTCGCGCCTGATAGTCGGTAAAATTACTGCAGGACGAAATCTCCCGATACGTATCCTGACTGGGAAGCCACACTTCGAGATCATAAGTTTTGGCGGCAGAGAAACCCAGGTCACCGGCACATAGCTCCATCACCCGGTAATGCAAATTGAGTTTTTTCAGGATAGATTCAGCATTCTCGACCAAAGCTTCAAGCTCTTTGGCGGACTCCTCGGGTCGGCTGAATTTAACCAGCTCTACTTTGTCGAACTGGTGTTGGCGAATCAACCCTTGCGTGTCTTTGCCATAAGACCCCGCCTCTCTCCTGAAACAGGGGGTGTAAGCGGCATAACAGATCGGCAACGACTCCTCCTCCAGAATTTCATCGCGATGAAAATTGGTAACAGGAACTTCAGCAGTGGGGATGAGGTAAAGGGGGTCGTCGCGGGTGGCGAATAACTCTTCCTCAAATTTGGGCAATTGCCCAGTACCCTGCATGCTCTCTTTATTGACCAGAAAGGGTGGATATAATTCCTCATATCCGTTCTCACGAGTTTGCACATCGATCATGAAATTGATCAAAGCGCGTAACAGTCCTGCTCCCTGCCCTTTGTAAACTGCGAACCGGGCTCCGGAAATTTTTACGGCTCTTTTTAAATCAATCAGGCCGAGTTGCTCGCCGATTTCAACATGATTTTTTGGTTTGAAAGAAAGTTTTGGCTTTGTTCCCCAATCGCGCACCATTTTGTTGGCGCTTTCATCGGCGCCGTCAGGAATAGCGTCATCGGGAATATTGGGAATGCCAAGCAGTGTCTCCTGCACTTGCTGTTCCAAGGTTTGAATTTTATCATCCAGCTCTTTTATGGAGATGTTGATGGTTTTGACTTCTTCCATCAGTTCGGAGGCGTCCTCGCCTTTTTGTTTGAGCTGGCCGACTTCTGCCGAAAGTTTCTTTTTTTTATTTTTCAGCGATTCCGATTCTTGAAGTCCCAAGCGTCGGTCTTCTTCGGGCTTGAGCAGTTCATCCAGTTCCTTAAAATCTCCGCCCCGGCGTTTGAGACGGGTTTTCACCGCTTCAGGATTTTCGCGAATAATTTTTAAATCGAGCATCAGTGTTTCTTTTTCATCCTTTTTTCAATACCCTCTAGTTTCATTTTGAGTATCGCGGGGTAGATATAGAGGCCATCCAAAGCCTTGAATCGGTTATACGCTTCTTGCAGATGCCCTTCTTCTTCCAGGCAGGAGGCAACAACAAAGTCCATGTCTTCTTTAAAGCGGCTTTCTGAATATTCCAGATTAAAGTGCCGGTACTGTTCTCTTGCTTCGGGGCACCGGCTCAACGCATAAAGAATTTCGATAATTTTAAAATTTGATTCTTCCGCCCAGGAACTTTTAGGATAATTTTCCAGCAAAATCTCCAGCTCTACCAGGGCCTGCTCGTAATTTTGTTTTTTATAATAAATAGAGGCAATACGGTATTGATGGTCGCCATTGTCATTTTTATCTGCATAATGATTGATCAAATTCTGGTATTCGATGATCGCCTGATCATAATCTTTCAAACCAAACTCAGCGATTTCCGCAATATATTTTTGCGCCGGATAACTAAACTCTCCGCCTCGATTCATTTGCAGGACTTCCTGAAAATAAACCAGCGATCGGGAACTGTTATTCAAACTGAAGTGGTGAATTTCACCAAGGCGAAACAGGGCTTCTTCTGCCAGCGGGCCGGAGGGATGCTTTTTCAATACTTCATTGAACATCTCGATAGCGCTATGATTTCGGCCCTGAACCCATTCTTCATTCGCCTTCTGAAGAAGGGGGTCCATCTGTTCCGAGCAGGAAACGAGGAAGATCCACCCCAGAAAAAAAATTCCCGCCGTTAGCTTGTTCCAGCCCGACAGGTTAGACCATATTGGAATGGGAGAGGTCGTCACATCCATGGAGAGATTTTATTCAACCAGTTTTTCGATACTGACGACCTGATTACCTTCGCCGGTACCCACCAGACGAACCCCTTGGGTATTTCGGCCTATCAAGGATATTTCGCTGACTCGCATGCGAACAATATTCCCATCGGAAGTGATGACCAGAAGCTGATCGGCCTCATCCACCTGTTGCACGCCCACTACAGTTCCTATTTTTTCATTACAGCGGATCGTCATGACACCCAGCCCGCCGCGGCCCTGCTGAGGATACTCTTCCATGGGTGTTCGCTTGCCATAACCGTTTGAAGTTACCGTGAGGAGTTTGTTGCCGGGTTGAACAATTTCAGCACCCACGACCCGGTCTCCGTCTTTGAGGCGAATGCCACGAACCCCTCTGCCTGTGCGACCGATGGGACGTACTTCCTTTTCGTTAAAGCGAATTGAAAACCCTCTTTCGGTGGCGAGTAAAATATCACTTTTCCCGTCACACAACTCTGCGGCGATAACCCGGTCACCATCGTCGATCGTCAGCCCGATAATGCCGCCCTGCCGAGGTTTCCTGTATGCCATTAAAGAAGTTTTTTTAACGATGCCGCGTTCTGTAGCGACCATGACAAATTTATCTTCTTCAAATTCCCTGAGAGAAAGGATACTGGCTATGGCCTCTCCCGGCTGGAGCCGCAAAAGATTGGCGATGGATTTACCTTTTGCGATCCGGCTTACTTCTGGAATGGAATAAACCCGTAGCGCGTGAATCTTTCCGATGCTGGTAAACACCAAAAGATGGCTCAGCGTTGAAGCGATGAAAAGTTTTTCGACAACATCTTCTTCTTTAAGATTCATCCCGCGAATGCCTTTACCGCCTCTTCTTTGGGCTCGGTAATTGTCAACGGTTTGCCGTTTGATATAACCGCTTCGGGTATAGACGACCACCGTATCTTCATCGGCGATGAGGTCTTCAATGTCTATATCGCCCTCATCCGTCTCGGCGATTTCTGTCCGCCTGTCATTGCCATACTTGTTTTTAATTTCCAGCAATTCTTCTTTGATGATCTTAAGCTTGACTTCTTCGTGAGCAAGAACATTTTGCAGTTCTTTGATCAACTTACGGGTTTCTTCCAAATCTTCAATTATTTTTTGCCGCTCCAGCCCGGTGAGACGCTGCAGACGCATTTCAAGAATGGCTTTAGCCTGGATTTCTGACAATCCGAACTCGGCCATGAGTCCGTCACGCGCGGCGGCCGGGTCTGCGGCATTGCGGATAAGCTGAACCACTGCATCCAGATTATCCAGCGCAACGGCCAATCCTTCGAGGATATGTTCTTTCTCGCGAGCTTTCCTTAAGTCAAACTCAGTCCTGCGCGTCACCACTTCTTTACGAAATAGAATAAAGTGATGCAAAAACTCTTTCAGGTTTAGGACTCTAGGCTGCTGATTCACCAAAGCCAGCAGGATAACGCCGAAAGTGTCTTGAAGCTGAGTATTTTTATAAAGGGCATTTAAAACCACCTGACCCACGGTGCCTTTTTTCAATTCCACCACGACGCGGATTCCGTCCCGGTCCGACTCATCCCGCAGATCTGAAATTCCTTCCAGCCGCTTGTCTCTTACCAGTTCGGCGATCTTCTCCACCATTCGGGCCTTGTTAACCTGATACGGCAGCTCGTTGATGACGATGCGTTCCCGGTCGCCCTTCTCCATGGTTTCAATCTCGGCACGCCCCCGAACTCGGATGATGCCTCTGCCGGTTTTGTAAGCGGACCATATTCCATTTCTTCCTTGTATGATTCCACGTGTTGGAAAGTCTGGACCCGGCATAAGCCCAATAAGGTCTTCCACCGTACAATCGGGATTCTCAATAACATAAACGGCGGAATCGATAACCTCTCTCAGGTTATGCGGAGGAATATTGGTCGCCATGCCCACAGCGATTCCTGACGAACCATTAACGAGCAATTGTGGAAAGCTTGCGGGTAAAACTGAGGGCTCTTTCAGCGAGTCATCGTAGTTGGGAGTAAATTGAACGGTGTCTTTTTCCAGATCACGGAGCAGTTCACCGGTGATCTCTTCCATACGAATTTCTGTATAACGCATGGCGGCGGCGGAATCGCCATCTATCGAACCAAAGTTGCCCTGGCCATCAACAAGTGGGTGTCTTTGAGAAAACTCCTGCGCCAAACGAACAATGGTGTCATAAATCGCCTGGTCTCCATGTGGATGGTATTTACCCATCACGTCACCGACAATGCGAGCCGATTTTTTATAGGGCTTGTTCCAGACATTACCGGTTTCATGCATCGCGTAGAGAGCTCGGCGGTGAACAGGCTTCAATCCATCCCGGACATCTGGCAGGGCACGTCCAATGATTACGCTCATTGCGTAATCAAGGTACGAGTTTTTCATTTCATCGTCTATGTTGATCGGTTCGATCGTTTCCGGCATTCAAATACCTTTCAGCGTATGAATTTCAAAAGTGACAAAAGAAGAAAAATATCAGCTATTAGTGGTTTCCCTAAACATCTACATTTCGGGCTTGCAGGGCGTTTTTCTGGATAAATTCACGTCGAGGCTCTACCTCTTCTCCCATTAGTATGGTGAACAAATCCTCCGAGGCAACCAGGTCATCGGCCCTGACCTGTAAAAGAATTCTGACCTCTGGGTCCATGGTTGTTTCCCACAGTTGCTCGGCATTCATCTCACCAAGACCTTTATAGCGCTGAATATACATTCCCTTTTTAGCCATGTCTAAAACAGCCTGCAATAAATCGTGCTTGGAGTTGACAGTGGTGCTTTCTCCGTTGTTATGCAAAACAAAGGGTGGATGATCGTTGACCCGAATCGGATCGTAGACATCCAGGATATTCTTGATAATGATAGATTCCATAAACTCGGCATTGAATTTTAGCTGGAAGTCACGGCCGTTATTGGAACCAAACATTACTATTTCGTAACGTCCCGTCTCAGAGTCAAACGCCAACTGAAAATGCACGTCTTTCAGTTCTTGGTTCAAGTCTACCTTTTTGAAACCGTGCGAAGTTCTCGCAAACATTCGTTCGGGATCATCGTGATCCACCTCTACCAGGAATTCTTTTAATCTGTTTTCTTTTTCACTATCGAGATGGCCTGTGAACTGGATAGGAACATTCAGATATTCTTTCTTGTATTCGTATTTTTCCTGGCTTTCTTCATCAACCAGGGAATCAAGTATCTGGATGACGATTTGCATAACCTGTTCCAAGCTTGCAAAGGCCTCTTTGTTTACGTTCATTCCAATCAACACATTTAGAACAGCCCGTGGAATATTATTTTTTACAACCCGCTCAAAGCATTCTTCAAACTGGTATAAATTATCTATGAGCTGACTGAGTGCTCGCCCGGCTATTTTATCGTTGTTCTTCTCGGTTGTTATTTCAAGTTTTTCTACGCCCTGTTCCATGAGGAATTTGAAAAGCAGCTTCTCATCTTTCAGGTAATTCTCTTTTTTGCCTTTTTTGACCTTATAAAGAGGGGGCTGGGCAATATAAAGATAACCCTTTTCAATCAACTGTGGCATTTGTCGAAAAAAGAAAGTCAGAAGCAGGGTTCTGATATGAGCTCCATCAACGTCTGCGTCGGTCATTATGATGACTTTGTGATAACGGAGACTTTCTATTTTAAAATCATTCCCAATGCCCGTTCCCAACGCCGTGATGAGCATTCGAATCTGTTCGCTGGCTATCATTTTTTCTGTGCGGGCTTTTTCTACATTGAGGATTTTGCCTCTCATCGGCAGGATGGCCTGGAACCTTCTATTACGGCCCTGCTTTGCGGTTCCTCCCGCCGAATCTCCCTCTACAATATAAATCTCAGAAAGCGCCGGATCTTTTTCTGAACAATCTGCCAGTTTTCCCGGCAGAGGACTCACTTCCAACGCGCTTTTTCTTCGGACCAAGTCTTTGGCCTTTTTTGCGGCTTCCCGGGCCTGAGCAGCACCTATAATCTTGGCAATAATCTTTTTGGCAACGTCTGGTTGTTCTTCGAATACCTGTCCAAGCTTCTCATTGACAATCTGCTCAACGATTCCCTTTATATCCGTATTGCCCAGCTTGCCCTTTGTTTGGCCCTCAAATTGCGGCTCAGGGATTTTTATGCTTAACACAAGTATCAAACCTTCCCGAGCATCATCGCCCGTCAAGGTAACCCCTGTGTTTTTTAGCAGATTGTTTTGGGCCGCATAACTGTTGATGGTTCTTGTTAAAGCCGACTTAAAACCACTTAAATGGGTACCCCCATCACGAGTATTGACATTATTGACAAAAGTAAACACTTCTTCGGAATAACTGTCGTTGTATTGAAGGGCCATTTCCAAATCACAGTCGTCCTTCGTTCGCTCAATATAAATAGGGTCGGGATGGATGGTTTTCTTGTTTTTCCCCAAGTGCTCTATAAAAGAACGTATTCCACCTTCAAATAAAAAATTATTGTCTTTTCCGTCTCTTTCATCATGAATATGTATTTTTACGCCTTTATTTAAGAAAGCTAGTTCTCTAAGACGATTGGATAAAATCTCAAAACGGAAGTTTAAATCTTCAAAAATCCCAGAATCCGGCTTAAAAACTATTTTGGTTCCTGAAGAACTGGCTTTTCCAGTCACATCTAATGTCGTAACAGGTTTGCCCTTTTCATATTTTTGCGTATGAATTTTTCCATCTTTCTTTATTTCCAAACTCAGGGTTTCTGATAGAGCATTAACCACCGATACACCCACACCATGCAATCCCGCTGATACTTTATAGGTGTCTTTATCAAACTTACCCCCGGCATGAAGAACCGTCATCACCACTTCTGCCGCTGATACCTTTCTATCTGAATGCATATCAACAGGAATCCCCCGCCCATTATCTGTAACGGTAACGGTGCCGTTAATATGCAAAACGATATCAATCTCTGAACAAAAACCAGCAATCGCTTCATCTACACTATTGTCAACCAATTCAAAAACCAAATGGTGCAAACCATCTATACCTGTTCCACCAATATACATAGCTGGTCTTTTTCGAACAGCTTCCAACCCTTCTAAGATTTTTATATTGGAGGAATCGTATGCAGTTTTCTGAGGTGTGTTCATAGATATTTTAATAATAGCTTTAAAGAATAAGAATTATATTTATATTTAGTTGTAGAAGTAGGCACTGAAAGTATGTGGAAAAGCTATCTAAGTTTTCAATTTAAAAGGCAGAATTTAATGAAGAAGTTGTTGTTAAAAATGCGCTTTTTTGAGTAAGGGTGGGAGAAAAATTTACTCTCTTGATTATACCTTATTTTGCCTGTTTTATTCAGGTTTTTTTAACATGTTTTAGACAGGTTATCCCTTTTCTATAAGATCGATTATTTCTCGGATAGAAGCCTCTAATTCTTTGTTTTCCTTAATTAAATTAGATACCTTTTTGTAAGAGAAAATCACTGTAGTGTGATCTTTGCCACCAAACTGGCGACCGATTTCAGGAAGGGAGGACTTGGTGTGTTCGCGGCATAAAAACATGGCTATTTGTCGGGGTACGGAAATGTCGCGAGTTCGCCTTTTGGATTTAATATCAGAGACCTTGATATCATAAAATCCGGCCACAACTTTCATGATATTAGCAACGGTGAAATACTTGTTTTTATCGAGCGTAAAACCCCGCAAGACTTCTTTGGCTAACTCCAGATCGAGCTTACGATGGGTAAACGATGAGAAGGCGATCACCCTAAGCAGAAAACCTTCTAATTCGCGAATATTAGATTTTATATTGCCGGCTATAAAGATAGCAACATCCTGAGGAATGGTTTTTTGATGAACGTCGGCCTTTTTATACAAAATCGCAACTTTTGTTTCCAGGTCGGGAGGACTGATATCCGCGACCAACCCGGATTCAAACCGGGACCGTAATCGCTCTTCCATATTCTTAATATCTTTGGGATACCTGTCGCTAGAAATAACCAGCTGTTTATGCGATTCGTAGAGGGTGTTAAAGGTATAAAAAAACTCTTCCTGAGTCCTTTCCTTGCCGGCAAGGAATTGAATGTCATCGACCAACAAAACATCGAGAGGGCGATACCTTTTCCGGAAAAAAGGCATTTTATCCTTTTTAATAGATTCAATAAGGTCAACAGTAAAACTCTCAGCAGAAATATAACGAACCTGGGACCCAGGGTTGTTCTCGCAAATTTTGTTACCAACAGCATGGAGAAGATGTGTTTTACCCAATCCTACCGCACCATACAAAAATAAAGGGTTGTAGGCGATGGCCGGGTTTGTGGCAACGGCCAAGGCCGCCGCATGGGCAAACTGGTTGCTCGAACCGACCACAAAATTTGAAAAATTGTATTTAGGATTGAGAGAGGACGAAACAGGAAGACTTGTAACAGGTTCAATAACCGGGGTTTCTTCAACCTCCTCTTTATTCTGACCCGTTTGGGCTATAATTTCAGATTCTATGCAAAAATCTACCAGGATCGGCTTTTCCGTGACAGATTTTAACGTGGTTTCGATCAGGTCTCGGTAATTCTCTATGAGGCATTTTCTATAAAATTGATTCGGAACCGCGATGGTCATCAAACCCTCATCGAGGGTCCTCGGGTAGGTGGGCGAAAACCAGGTGGTATAACTTTCGGGGAGTATTTGCTCCTCAATTTTTTCTAAACATTTTTTCCAAAGAGCTTCTTTGACTTCCATAGTTTTTGGAAACAAATAATGAGTTGTAGGGGGGAAATTGGCGTTCAATATATAAAAGAAGAGCCCTAAAAGCAACATCAAAAATTTGAAGCGAGATCAAAGTTCCCAAACCGCAGCATTAACAAAAGTTTTCAAAGCAGATTTTTTACAGACTCGCCTAATTAAAAAGTCTATCCTCGAGCATTCTCTCCACACTTAATTTTTAAAGGTTAGAAACCACACTATTCCAGTAGGTTAGGGAATCAGTACTTTGTTCCAAGTTACATAAGTTAAGAGAGTTGGTTCGCAAGTCCCTTTTGGAAAAGCTTTTTAGCCCAAATGGATTTCCAGCACGCCAATTAAAAGTTGGCCCATTTAGTTCTAATTTTTCTATCAAGCCCTCTGTGCGCTCTCCATTATGCCAAGTTGGAAATAGTAGCCACATTCCAGGTTGAGAGCCGCTGGAGCTTTCCCGGTGGTGATTTTTAAGTTTTGTAAGGGGTACGATAACCCCAAGTTTCTAGTTTAGACTCTCCCCAGCAAATTAATAACGAGTTTGTCCCTTATTATATGAAGAGGCTGGGCATGGATTTTTTTATTGAAAGGAGGCTGAAATGGAAAATGTTAAATGACTTGTTGCAGAACCCAACCCAACATATTTAGAACATAAAAATGACCAGTGCTTGAGAGAGGGAGATCTGATACTAGGCGGAATTATAATGACCTAGATGGTACAAACATTGGATGACTTCGGAAATATCCTAACAGGTCATTCGAAAACAAATTCAGATAGAAAGGCTTGCGATGATTTCGCGAATTTGTGTGACAACGGTTTTGATATCGAGCGGCTTGGTGATGATTCCGTTCATCCCGGATTTTAGATATATTTCGTGGTCGCTGCGTTCATTATTGGCAGTCATGGCTATGATGGGGGTCGGTGGCCGGGAAGGCTGGGAAGCTTCAAATTCGCGGATTTTGTTTGTAGATTCTAAACCGTCCATTACGGGCATATGGATATCCATAAGGACCACATCAAAGGAGCTTTCCTTGAAAGCTTCGAAAGCCTGAAGGCCGTTCTCGACCGAAGTGATATCATGACCTCTTCGGGTCAATAATTTTGTTGCCAGGGCAAGGTTAACCGCCGTGTCATCGGCGAGTAGAATTTTGATAGGGGGGCCGTGGTCTTTTTTCTTAGCGTCTTCTTTTGATTTTTCATCATCCGGTTCATTCATGGCTCCTATTATCGCCTAGCAGGGCGGATATTGTAAATTCATTTATTACACAATTAGGTAGCGGTTTAAAGCTCTTTCCAAGCAGCTATAACGCAGCTGACAATTGGGTCTGGATGTTTGTAAATAAAGATGATGTAGATTATGGAAGGGAGGATGATTATCGCTTGCGATTTTTCCCTCCTGACGAGTTGGAAATTATCCGCAGTGCCCAGCATTTCGGTGTTGAATATCAGGATTATCGTCCGCAACCAGAATTTTATTATTTAAAGGAAGGGTGCTTGAACCTTGAGGATATGGGGCTGACGGACCGGCAGTTGATAGCTGTCGCGTTGGTATTTAATGGAGGAATTAAAAAATCTTGCTGCGCGCACCATGAAAATCAGCAGCCAAGCCCTCTCCGATCACATCAAAGCAGGCCTCAAAAAAATGAGCCATGTTTTAGGGTAAGCAAGGATTTTGCAAATTGGCACTCTCTGCGATAGTATCAAGGTTAACTTGAATTGTGCTTTAGGATTATGAAAATCATCGTTTGTGTCAAACAGGTTCTGGACACTGCCGCTCAAATCCAGATTGAAAATGGAAAGGTGGTTTCCCCCGGCAGTTCTCGCATCATCAATCCCTATGATGAGTTCGCGATTGAAGAAGCTGTGCGTATTAAAGAAAAAAAATCAGATACAGAAATCACCCTTTTATCGCTGGGGCCCGAAGGATTTAAAGATTCCATTAAAAAGGCCCTTGCCATGGGTGCGGATAAAGCCGTACATTTGATGGACGCTGAATTTGAAGGGCTGGACTCTTATGCTCTGGCCCGGGTTTTGGCGCGCAGTATAGAAAAAATTCCTTACGACTTGATTCTTTGTGGCCGACAGGCTGTGGATGGGGATAGGGCCCAGACCGGCCCGGCCTTGGCCACTTTTCTCAACATTCCTTTTGTGACTGTGGTGACTGGGATTGAGTTTTCCGATGATTTTAAAAACGCCAAAATCACCCGGCAGGTCGAAGGTGGCAGCGAAGTTCGCGAATTACCGCTTCCCTTGCTGTTGACTTGCCAGAAGGGTCTTAACGAACCTCGTCTGCCCTCGCTCAAAGGCATAATGGCTGCTAAGAAAAAGGAAGTTTTAACGCTTTCTGCGAGTGACCTCGATGCCGAGACACTGGATATTGATGACAAGCGAATGATTGAGGAAAATCTCTGCTTGCCCCCGGAGCGAAAAAAGGGAATAATTCTGCAAGGATCAGAGATAAGCGGCGAGCTGGTTCGCTTGCTGCGTGAAGAAGAAAAAATCATTTAATTAAAAAAGTCTATCCTATGAATGAGACTCCTACCCCCGGCGGACTAAAAAGTCTGGCACAGAAATATAAAGGTCAGGTTGGCATTGGTCTCCTGGTTCTATATGTTTTTCTTCTCGGACTGGGAACCATTGGCGAAATTTGGGAGGTTGAATGGATACTGGATCTTCCTCTGTTTCGTCCACCCGGAAAATATTGACTGTACTGCGTTTTGAATCCCATTAAGCGCACTAATTGGGCTATGCCTAAAATGGCAGTAAAATTCATTTTATTCAGGCGTCCCTGATGCCCTTTTTTATTCCGGAGTTTTGTCGTGAGTGTTGACCGTGTCCTGGCCGTGGTGATCGAGCATGACCACGGAGAAACCAAACCGGTCTCGTTAGAGGTGCTGAGCGCCGCCCGCAAACTGGCCGACCAGATCTCTGGAAAGGTTGTTGCCTTTTGCTTTTGTCGTGAAGCGAATTTATCGGGCGATCTTTTTATTCGACACGGTGCCGATGAAGTGCGTTTTCTCACCCATCCCGACCTGCAACATTATATTCATGAAAATTATGTTTCCGCTTTATTGCGCGAGCTGGAAAAATCTGCATTCGATTATTTATTGTTGCCGGCCACCAATAACGGCAAGGAATTGTCTGCCGTTCTTTCTGCCCGGTTAGGGGTAGGGGTGGCCGCCGACTGTATTTCCATTTCTGTTAACGATGGTGATGTGGAGGCGGTTCGACCGGTTTCAGCCGGCAAGGCTCATTCCACCGTGCGCTTTACCGGAAAGAAACCGCATATCCTTTCTCTCCGGCCAAATGTATTTCGCAATCCTCCAATTGCCCGGCAGGGTGAAATTGTTGAGGAAGCAATCCAATTGCCGGAATTTTCCCAACGGGTTCGGGAGTTGGTCAAGCAGGTGGGCTCGCAATTGGATGTTACCGAGGCCCGAATTGTGGTATCTGGCGGGCTGGGGATGCAGGGGCCGGAAAACTTCAAGCTGTTGGAGGAGCTGGCAGAAGTGCTGGGCGGGGCGGTAGGGGCCAGTCGACCTGTGGTGGATAACGGTTGGCGTGACTATTCCAACCAGGTGGGCCAGACCGGGCGAACCGTTTCCCCGGATCTTTATATCGCCTGTGGTATTTCGGGCGCGGTACAGCATCTGGCCGGAATGTCTTCCTCGCGATGCATTGTGGCCATTAACTCCGACCCCAACGCCGCCATTTTTTCCGTTGCCGATTATGGCATCGTTGGAGATGCCCTCAAGATTATTCCCGCACTGACCCGGGAATTTAAAAAAGTCCTCACTTCCTGATACCCCTATGCAAGGGACAATCTTACATATTTTGCAGGACCCCCGGCTGGCTCTTGATAATGAGCCTTCCGGCCTTGTGGAGTCCCGGATTCAGCTATTTCTGGATCTTCTGGTCAAATGGAACGACAAAATTAACCTCACCGCAGAAAAAGACCCCGAAGACATCCTCAAAAGGCATGTGTTCGACTCGTTGCAGTATTGCCGAGCCCTCAAACCTGATTTTCGGGTGATGGACATAGGCAGCGGTGCCGGTTTTCCCGGAATTCCTTTAAAAATCATTTTTCCTGAAATGCCATTGGTTTTGGTGGAAAGCCAGCGCAAGCGCTGCAGCTTTCTGGAAACTGCGATCCGAGGGCTTGAACTGGATCGGGCTGAGGTGATCAATGCCCGGGCAGAAGACCTCCCAGCTCAACAGGAGGGCCAGTTCGATGCGGTCATCTTTCGCGCTGTATCCGGAGTAGAGCCGTGCCTGACCCTGGGTGAGCGGTTTTTGGCTCCTGGAGGCAGAGTGGTCCTGAAAAAGCCCCCTGACGAAACCCTGCCCGAATCCACTCTCTCCTTACAAGAAGAAATCCCTATAACCAGCTTTCACGGATTAGTCTCCAGCCTGCTGATTTACGAGAAATGTTCCACGTGAAACACCATTGGGCGCGGGGCCGACTATCAGCGGTTTATTAAGCCGAGAAAAACGATTGCTCGCCAGTAAAAGTCATTGCCATTTACCTGTGGCGGTTTGCCATTGTTCCACGTGGAACATCCAGTCATACCCTTTGATAGTTGGGTCCAGCGTCATGCTGGCGCCGAGAGGTCTATTTATATATTGGCAGGGGATTGAAAATATGGTAGTTTAGGGCGGTTGTCGCACTATTCCCCAGAGGTTTCATGGGCAAAATCATCAGCGTTGCAAATCAAAAGGGCGGGGTGGGCAAGACCACCACAGCCATCAATCTTGCGGCGTCATTAGCCCTTTCGGGCAAAAAAGTGTTATTGATCGATATTGATCCGCAGGGCAACGCTTCCAGCGGGTTGGGGATCGCAGAAAATTCGCGGGGAATTTATGAGCTTTTGATGGGCGAGGCGAGCCAAAAGGAAGTCATTTGTTCCACCGAAATTGAAACGCTAAAAATCATCCCGTCGCGGGTCGACCTTACGGGTGCTGAAATCGAGCTGGTCTCCATGGAAGCCCGGGAAAAAATTTTAAAGACTGCACTCAATGGAGTGCGTGAAGAGTTTGAGTTTATAGTTATAGATTGTCCGCCTTCTTTAGGGCTTTTAACTTTGAATGCCCTAGCCGTTTCCAACTCGGTATTGATTCCGATGCAATGCGAATATTATGCGCTTCAGGGTTTGAGCCATTTGTTGAAAACTTTAAAGCTGGTAAAAAAATCTATCAACCCGGATTTAAAAGTGGAAGGTATTTTGTTGACGATGTTTGATAGCAGAACTCTGCTGGCCTCACAGGTGAAGGAGCAGGTGCAAAAATACTTCAGCGACTTCCTGCTCAAAACAATCATCCCCAGGAATGTGCGGTTGAGCGAAGCGCCCAGTCATGGCAAGCCGATCATGCTGTACGCCGGTCGCTCACGTGGCGCGGATTCTTATGTGGAGCTGGCTAAAGAAATTATTTCCCGATCTAAAACCGATGAACGAACTTCACTTTCAGGCTCAGCGGCATGAACCGAAAAGCATTAGGTAAAGGCATTAACGCATTGATCCCGGACTTCGAAATGGGTGTTCCGGAGTCTGATGAAAAGGGCCGGACCCATAGCGCAGAATTGCTGATCGATGAAATCTCACCCAACCGTTTTCAACCGAGAAAATATTTTGATGATGACAAGCTCGAAGAACTGGTAACGTCCATTCGCGAAAATGGAGTTCTGCAACCGGTCGTGGTGCAAAAAGCGGAAACCGGTTATGAGTTGATAGTGGGTGAAAGACGCTGGCGGGCATCAAAAAAAGCTGGACTGAAAAAAATTCCCGCGATGATTCGCGAAGTCAGCGATGATCAGGCGCTGGAGTTGGCGATCATTGAAAATATTCATCGTCAGGATCTCAACCCCATAGAAGAGGCGGAAGCTTATGCCCGCCTTTCCGATGAGTTTGCTCTGACTCAGGAAATGATCGCTAAAAAGGTCGGCAAAAGCCGCGCTACGGTGGCCAACATTTTGCGGCTTCTCAAACTATCCAGAAATATCAAGGACGATTTAATCTCCGGCAAGCTTTCCATGGGCCATGCCCGGGCGCTTCTAGGGTTGGACAATGCCGGACAAATGCAAGTTCTGCGTAAGGAAATTTTCAAACAGGATCTTACAGTGCGGCAAACGGAAAGCCGGGTGAATAGGTTAAAACAACCGGCGCCGACGAAACTTGTCCCGACCCTTAAAAAAAATATTTTTATCAGGGATCTGGAAAAGGAGCTGGAGCGCAAGCTCGGGACCAAGGTTGAGATTACTCCAGGTAAAAAAGGCGGCAAACTGGTGGTGACTTATTACTCGGACGACGATCTGGATCGCATCCAAGATTTGATCGGCCAGCAAAAACATTAAAACGGGTAGGCGGTTTCTCATGTGGAGAGGAGAAAATATGAAAAAAGACGACACGCAAATTAAAGCCTATATGGGCGAAGACACGGTTTTCAACGGATCGTTATCTTTTGATGGCACGGTTCGCATTGATGGCAAGTTCGAGGGTCACGTCCAAACTGATGACACGCTGATTGTCGGGGAGACGGGACACCTTATCGCAGAAGTCTCTGCGGGAACGGTTGTCTGTATGGGTCGTATAGAGGGAACCATCGTCGCTTCCAAAAAGGTTGAGATCCATTCAAACAGCCGGGTGGTGGGAAATATTAAATCCCCCGCTTTGTACATTGAGCTGGGAGGGGTGTTGGACGGTTCCTGTGATATGACGGGAAAAGAAAATAAAATCATACCTCTGGTAAAAAACGAGGAAAAGAAAGCTTCGGGCCAGTCCGCGCAAGGGTGATCGAAAACCGGTCCTGCTTTTCCGAACGAAAAGTTGAGTTTTTCAAAGCTGAGAACTAAAATAAATACTCAATTATGGCTGTTGTGCAACCAGAGTTAGAGGAAACGGGCAATTTGTTTGTAGTGAGCACCCCCATTGGCAACTTGGGTGATGTGACCCATCGCGCCATAGAAACCCTTGGCGCAGTTTCTTTGATAGCGGCTGAAGATACCCGCCGAACAAGAATATTACTGAACAGGTATCAAATCCAAACTCCCCTTTCCAGTTACAACAGTTTTAACAAAATTAAAAAAGGCAGGGAGTTTGTCGAGCGGCTCAAAAAAGGCAACGACCTTGCCTTGGTTTCAGATGCCGGAACGCCCGGAATTTCTGATCCGCATTATCATTTGGTGAACAGCGCAATCGAAGAGGGGGTTTCTATATATTCCATTCCTGGTCCTTCGGCATTACTGGCGGCATTGACTGTTTCCGGTTTGCCCATGGACCGGTTTGTTTTTGAGGGATTCCTGCCCCGGAAAAAAGGGCGCACGACGATGCTGGAGAATCTGGCGCATGAAAGACGCACAGTCGTTATATTTGAATCGCCGAACCGCATCCAAAAAACGTTGCAAGACCTCTACCGGTTTTTTGGAGACCGCAAGGTAGCTGTCACTCGCGAGTTGACTAAAATGTATGAGGAAGTGATTCGGGGAAACCTGAAAGAACTTTCCACGCTGACACGAACCTGGAAAGGCGAAATCACCGTGGTGATCGCCGGGTCAGACGAGAAAAAGAGGAAGAACTAAATGCCGGTTATTTCAATCATCGGTCCCAAAGGAGGGATCGGGAAAACCACCTTGTCCATCAACACGGCAGCTGCGCTGACGCGTTCGCTGAATAAATCGCTGACCCATGACAGCGTGTGCCTGTTTGACCTCGATCTCAGGCTTCCCACCATTTCCAGCATTCTTGAGAGCCACCCACAGAAAACTTTTTATGATTTGTTCGAAACCCTGGCCAATAAAACCTATCAGGTTGATTTTTTGCAATCGATTTACCGCATTCTCACCATTTTCCGGGCCTATCTGGATAAGGAAATTACAAAAGACAACCCGCAACTTGAAAAGGGACTGGCGTTATACAAAAACCTGAACATAGAATTGTTTCATTTCTCGGAGTTCCCTTTTGGCGATCACTTGCATGAGTTGTTTCTGGAACGCAGCCAGATTTACACCGTAGCCCAGATCAAGACTCTCAAACCGCTCCTGAAAAAAATAGACATGGGGCAGTTTAAACAGATCATGAAAAGGCATGAAGCCAACTCCAGACCCACCGCCGATGAATACATCAATTATATTGAAGAGTTTAAATTTTCGTTGTTGGGCGGAGAGGTTCCTATTCTCGGAAAACGCAGCCATCGCAAACGTATTAACGAGCCGGCGTTTCTTCTTCTTTTCCTGGAGTTTATCAATGACTTGATAGAACGGTTCAACTATGTGATTCTCGATACGCCGGCGGGGGGTGTGAACCACCTTTCCTCATTGATGAATTCGATTGATCAGGTTCTTTTTGTTTTTGACATGAGCAATAATATTGCGGTCAACGGTAGTATTGATGCCCTGCATTCTTTCATTGATTATTATGAAGATTTTTATCAGGATTATCAGCAGGGAAGGTTGTCTGGATTGGACAAGGCTTATGTCAACCGCATGATCGCTACAAAAGGCGAGGCGGCGGTGACGGAAATTCTGGGCAATAAAAAATTCGGAATTATTTTCAACCGTTGCCAGCAGTCCAAGGAAATCGCCAACTGCCTCGATCAGTTGAGGGAATATCTCGATACCCTGGACCGGTTAGAAGAATATAAGGACAGGATTCATATGGTTGGAATGGTTCCCCATCATAAGATCATCAATATAACCAATAACCGTGGTACTTTGTTTTACGACAAGGACAGCGCGCTTTCGAACTGTATCAATTTGGTTGCGGAAAACATTATTACCGAAAACAAATTTAGCCCGACCCTTTCCAATAGCAATAACGAAATTCTTCAATTTCTGCAAAAAAATGGAAAAGGCAGCTGGATAAGTCGTTTCAACAGAATTGCCAGCAGTCTAGGATAAAATCTCTCATGCGCGAACTGAACAACAAGGTGCTCACCCCGGCCGAATTCCATTTTCTGGAAACCAGAAAATGGAACGGCGTCTACAATCAGGAAACCCGGGAGAAGCTTTACAGCATCATTGAAAAACTAAATTTTGGAAAGAAAAACAGTTCCCGGGACGAGAAAAAACTACACAAAATCTTTCAGAATGCCAATTTCGGGATCCTTCTGGAAAAGAATACCCAAACCCGGGGAAAAATTACACACTCCGGCAAAGTGCAGGTCTCGGGAAATTTTGAGGGCGAAATTATTGCCCAGGCAGTTCTCATAGATAAAACAGCCTCGGTGATGGCTAATATTGCCGCCGAAGTGGTGATGTGCAAGGGCAAGGTTTTCGGTGACATACGGGCCACCCATAAAATAAAAATCACCAAAGATGCCGAGGTCAAGGGCGATATCCACGCCCCCAGTTTCATCATAGAGAAAGGCGCAATTTTTGATGGCCGTTGCTCTATGCCGAATATTAAAAACCCCCGACCCCTCCTCCTGCTCAGCAATGCCTTGGGGAAAACCGGCTGAATTTATCCCGCCACAATTTATCCTGTTGAATACTAACGAGTTCCCGGATAAAATATCAGTGTCGCATCCTCCTTATTTAAAGCAATACTCGGGCGTCTCTAAAAACCACCCTTAGGGACCCTTTTAAATTTTTGCGGGCTGGGTTTTATGAATTCTGAAAGCAAACTTATGACTTTAAGTATTACCGAATACAATCTGATCGGTAACAAAGACCCTAACGGAAGTTATGACCGCAAGACCCGCGAAAACCTGTATTGGATCATAGAAAAACTTCGAGCCCATACCCAAGCCCTATCCCGGCTCGAACGTCGCCTGCTGGAAAAATTCAACAACGCAACATTCGGTGCTCTGGAAGAAAAAGATAAAAAAGTAAAATTTGAAGTCGCCAGATATCGCTTATCCAACAATGTCAAACAAACCCTCAAATTGGTGGCCACCACCATCGGGATTTTAATTGTCAGCGGTTTCCTGATCTACCAATTTATTCTGGGTGCACAAACCCAGAAAAAAGTGGATGTGGCTTGGTATCAAGGTTTGAACAAGGTGGGTCTGGTCTCCAAAGAGGAAGTGGAGCAAATACGCGAAGACCTCACCTCAGCCTCTGTCGAGTTGGAAGAGACGCGCCAGTTCAATGCCGAGCTCAGCATGCAGATCGAGCAGATGATTTTGAATAACAAAGTCACGGAAAACCTGAAGTACATCCTCAAGCAGGTTTATAACAGCAAACAGGCAACCTATGTGCGCTCCGGCCAGACCATGACTTTGAAGTACAACAACAAGGATGTGGCTTCCTTCAACTACAAAAAACCACAACTTTGGTACCTTTTGGGAATCGTTGAAAGCGGCATCCTGAGAGTTTATTACAACGATGAAGAAATTATGGAAATAGAAAGTATCTTCGGCAGGACGGGGGAAGAAACCCCGGTCGGAGAATATGAAATAAAGAACAGAGCTTATAAACCGACCTGGTATAAAAAAGAAACCATAGACGGAAAAACACGGGTGCGGGCCATTCCTTTCGGTCATAAAGACCATGAGATCGGGCATTGGTGGTTGGGCATGAAACGGTTGGGTGATCCAGTCCCGGGCAGTTATGGCATCCACGGTGTCAATGCGGCCAAGGTCAACGAATTCTTCAAGAAAAACTTTGACTGGCGAAACGGTAGCGCCGGTTGTCCCAATATCCAGGAATGGTACCTGCATTTCCTGGCTAAGATGATTCCCATTGGAACCCGTGTTAATATTGTGCAGAAAGATAAGTGGGTTAAAAAACGGGATTTCATCCCCCCATCCTCCGCTTGATTGCCAGATACAGCAAATTCCCCAACCTCCTTCGTGGTAGGGGGAGCTTTAATGGACCCCTCTTTTACAAAGAGGGGCTGGGGTGATTTACAACTGCAATATGCTGGGTAGTGGTAAAAGGTATATTTTATGAAAAAACTTTGGGGTGGCCGGTTCAAACAATCGACCGATGCGTTGATGGAAACTTTCTCGGCTTCCATCTCTTTTGATAAGCGGCTTTACGCCTGCGATATCGAGGGAAGCATCGCGCATTGCAAAATGCTGGCACACTGTAAAATCATTTCCCCGTCCGAGTCGCAGAAAATCCAGAAAGGATTGAAACGGATTTTAAAGGAATGCGAAACGGGACGGTTCGAGTTCAGCGACAAGCTGGAAGATATTCATATGAATATCGAAAGCCGTCTGCGTGAAATCATAGGGCCCACTGCTGGCAAGCTCCACACCGCCCGCAGTCGCAACGACCAGGTCTGCCTGGACATTCGCCTCTATCTGCGCAACGAGGTGGATGAGACGGTGAAAGAAATCGATCGGGCGTGCAAAACCCTGGTGGCTCTTGCTAAAAAGAATATTGACCGGGTGATTCCGGGATACACGCATTTGCAGAGGGCACAACCGGTTTTGCTTTCGCATCACCTTCTGGCCTATGTGGAAATGTTGCTGCGCGACAAAGACCGTTTTCTGGATGCGCGAAAAAGGATCAACGTCATGCCTCTGGGATCAGCGGCATTGGCCGGAACCAATTTTCCCATCGACCGCCATTACACCGCCAAACTTTTAAAGTTCCCAGAAATTTCCCATAACAGCATGGACGCGGTGGCGGATCGGGATTTCGCCGCAGAGTTTTGCAGCGCGGCGGCTTTACTGATGATGCATCTCAGCCGCTTTGGCGAAGAACTTGTTATTTGGAATTCCAGCGAGTTCGGGTTTGTCGAGTTGTCCGATGCGTTCACCACCGGCAGCAGTATCATGCCGCAAAAAAAGAATCCTGATGCAGCAGAACTGATTCGGGGAAAATCCGGCCGTGTGTTTGGCAACTTGGTATCCCTTCTTACGTTAATGAAGGGATTGCCGCTGGCCTACAACAAAGATTTGCAGGAAGATAAAGAACCCTTATTCGATTCGGCGGATACGATCAAAGTCTGCCTGAAGATTTTCACCGATATGATGAAGTCGGCAAAATTCACTGTGCTTTCAGACGAAGAACTGGAAGCCAGCGGATTTTTAACCGCCACGGATATGGCGGACTATCTGGTATTGAAAGGAGTTCCCTTTCGTGAGGCGCATGAGATCACCGGAAAAACCGTCGCCTACTGTCTGGACAAGAAAAAAACCCTCGGCAACCTTTCGCTCAGCGAACTTCGCAAGATTTCTAAGCGGTTTGAAAAGGATGTCACCGAACACATTGCCCTCAAGAACTCGGTGGATCGGAAAAACGTTTACGGGGGAACGGCAAAAAAACAGGTGAAGGTGCAGATTGCCCGATTGACGAAAAAACTGAAATAAGGTGCGAGTATGAAATTAAGAACGATTGTGCTCCTGTTGTTGATCCTGATATTTTTCAGCGGCCAGGTTGGTTGTGGCAGGAAAGGCCCTCCTGTTCCTCCACCGGATATTGATAAACCGGAAAAACCCGCTTGAATCTGGTGCTCGGTTTCGTTTAAAGTAATAAGCACACTTTCCGATATATAAGTAATAGCCTTAACTGCGTGCTGTCGATGACTTTTCGAATTAACAGGAAAAATTCGAGCTGGTGGAAGTTGATCTTTTTGGGGATCGTCGTTCCGCTGTTTTTGCTCCCGTTCATCCACTATCACCCCGAAACCATCCATCGCTACGAAGAACTTGCTGATGCCCATCAACATCAGGCGCGTTATCATTCCACGACTTTGGAAGCATATGCCCATCTTGTTGGCGGGCATTTTTCTAATCCCGAGCTGGATGACCATTTTCACCATGCGCACTCTTCCGAAACTGAGAGCGTTGATGACACCGATTTTTTTATCCTGGCTAAAGATTCCAAGTCCTTCAAGCAAGGGCTGGTTGTTACGCCAGGTTCCTCACATGGTGAATTTTACCATGCTCTGGTTTTTGTTCCGCTAGGTTCTGAAACCGTCTCCTTCAAATCGCGACTCAGTAGAAGCCCTTACTCTCCGCGTTCTCCGCCCAGCCTGTTTCTTTAATCCATTCATAACTTTTTAATTTTTCCACACCCTGAAATCGGGAGCGTGCTGTACTGTGCATGCATTTGGTTTTCACGTGTGTGGAAAATCATTGGTGAAAAAAATGAAACGTGTTTTAACAACCGGGGTTTGTCTGGTTTTAAGCTTTTTTATATCAGCTATCTCCTGGGCAGAAGAACAACAGAAAGCTTTAACTGGATCTATTACTTTGACCCAGGCCTTGCAGATTGCCTTGTTGCAAAATCCTGACCTGCAGGCTTTTTCATATGAAGTCCGAGCCCGGGAAGCTGAAGCCCTGCAGGCCGGGCTGGTTTCTAATCCCACACTCAATGTGCTGGTGGAAAACGCAGTCGGTTCGGGAAACTTCAATGGATTCGACCAAAGCGAAACCACGGTGCAACTGAGCCAACGGCTGGAGCTGGGAGATAAGCGCAACCTGAGGAGAAGCTCTGCGAATATATTAAAAGAAATTGCCGGATGGGATTATGAAGTCCAGCGTCTGGAAGTGTTGGCCCGTGCCTCGAAGGCTTTCGTTCATGTGCTAAAAGCTCAGCAAAAAGTTTCTTTATCAGGCGAAGGGGTGCAACTGGCCCGGAAATTTTTAAACGCAGTCTCCGAGAGAGTTACAGCGGGCAAGGTCCCGGCGATAGAAAAAATCAAGGCGCAGGTGGCTCTTGCCAATATGCGCATGGAAAAAGAACGGGCCGGGCAGGAACTGGAAAACACCCGCAGGAAATTATCCGTGCTGTGGGGGAACGCCGAACCTCAATTCGACTCGGCTCAGGGAGATTTGTTCTTGATTCCCGACAAGCCTTTGCTGGAATTAACAACGTTGTCCTCCAATCCATCGCTTTCCAAATGGTCAACGGCTCTGGCGCATCGGCAGGCAGAGTTGGATATAGAGAATTCCAAAGCGGTTCCGGATCTTACCCTCAGCGGCGGTTATCGTCGGTTGGAACAAACGGATGATAACGCCTTGGTTTTTGGCGTGACCGTTCCCTTGAACTGGTTCAACCGCAATCAGGGAGGCATTGCCAAAGCCCGTCACAGGCTGTCTAAAGCCGAGGAAGAAAAAAAGGCGGCGGCGTTGAGAATGCAGGAAGCTTTGTTGCAAGCCCACAGTGAAGTTTCATTTTCCCACGCAAAAGTGATTTCAATCAAGTCGGAGGTTTTGCCAGGAGCCAAAAAAGCGTTTGATGCCATCAGCGAAGGTTATCGTTTCGGAAAATTTGGTTTGCTGGATGTGTTGGATAGTCAGAAAACATTCTTTCAGGTGCAAAGCCAATACCTCGATGCGCTGGCCAATTATCACAATGCCGTTACCGATGTGAAACGCCTGACCGGGGCTGGTTTCTCTGTCCAACACAAATCTCTTGAAAACGGAAAAGGAGAAAGCCAGCCATGAACGGAAAGATTTCTTTCGGCGCAATTGCCATTCTGCTCATAGGTGCGGTGCTGGCCTGGGGCATTTTAAATATGGACAAAGTTAAACCCAAAAATGATGAGCCCGCTAAACCAACTGAACAACGGGGAAAACACGGTGGCTGGTTGTTTGCCGAACGAGATTTCCAGGTAGAGGTGAAAATATTTGAAGACGGCATTCCTCCGCAATTCAGAGTTTACGTGGAACCACCCGCCGATCTTAATGAGGTCGGTTTAAATATTGTCTTAAAGAGGTTGGACCGGGTTGATGTCATTGGATTCAAACCTTCGGGAGAATATTTGTTAGGAGACAAGGTGGTTGCTGAACCGCATTCTTTTGACATGATCGTTAACGCAAAATGGAAAGGGCAAAATTTTAAGTGGCAACTTTCCCAAACTGAAGGTCGGGCAGAATTTTCTCCAGAGGCGATTCAAAATGCGGGGCTTGTTTTTAAAAAAGCCGGGCCGGGAAAACTGGTGACAACGATACGACTACCGGGCGAGATTGGACTTAATGAGGAAAAGGTGGTCCACATTGTTCCAAGGGTAGATGGTGTCGTTAAAAAAGTATTTAAGGATCTGGGCGATCAGGTTTCCAGTGGCGAGATCATTGCCATTTTGGAAAGCCGGGAACTGGCAGACGCTAAGATCGATTACCTGACTGCTACCAAGCAGGCCGACATGGCGAGAGCAGACCTCGACCGGGAAACACAGGTCTTTGACAACACTCAGCGCATGCTGGATCTGCTTGAGCAGGATCTGGACCCGGAAAAAATTTACAGTCAGCTCAAAGATCTGGTGATCGGAAAAAGCCGCGAACTGCTCATTCCAGCCTCTGCCAAATTGAGGCTGGCAAAGTCCATTCACCTGCGTGAAAAAGGGTTGCTGGAAAAGGGCATTTCGTCCGAATCGGAATATTTAGTCGCTTTGGAAGATTATAAAAGTGCCGAGGCCCGCTATATCGCACTGCGTGAAAAAATTTCCTACGACGGAGGATGGTCTCTCCGGCAAAAGAAAAAAACTTTGGAGATCGATCAGCTTAATCTGCAAACCGCTAACCAGAAACTGCTGGCACTGGGGCTGACCCCGGAAGAGGTCGAACAATTACTGGAACAGGATGAACGGCACTTTACCCAGTATGAACTGCGCGCTACTTTAAACGGCACGGTTATCCAGAAACATTTAACGACTGGAGAAGCGGTCAAAAAAGATGATGACATTTTCCTGCTCGCGGATCTTTCAGAGGTGTGGGTAAATTTTGCCATACCGGAAAAAGAACTCAAGAAGGTTCGTCTGGGACAAAAAGTGCTTATCAAGGAGGAGCCTCAAACCATACTGGCAAAACTGTCTTACCTCAGTTCGGTCATTGATGAAAAAACCCGAACGGTGACCGGTCGAGTGGTGATTCCCAATAAAGAGCGTGCCCTGCGCCCTGGGGGTTATGTCACGGTGGAACTGGTTTTAGGCGAGCGAGAAGTTCCTGTGGCAGTAGAACCGGCGGCCATTCAAAACTTCCGCGACTGGTCGGTGGTCTTTGTCAAATACGGAACACAACTGGAAGCACGACCGTTGGAGCTTGGAGAAAACGATGGCAACAAGGTAGAAATTCTGCATGGCCTGAAAGCCGGGGATGAGTATGTGGCAAAAAACAGTTATGCGGTGAAGGCCGAGATTGAAAAATCCGGTGCCGTTCACAGTCATTAAGAAAAGGAAGCGAACCATGCTGGAAAAAATTATTGCCTTTTCTATCCGACAAAGGTTTTTTGTCATTGTCGGGGCTTTGGCTCTCATCGCGCTGGGTGGGTATAATTTTAAAATCCTCCCCATTGATGCGGTTCCCGATGTCACCAATATTCAGGTGCAGATCAACACCGAAGCGCCGGGTTTCACCCCGCTGGAAGTCGAACAGCGCATCACCTTTCCGATAGAAACCATCCTTGCAGGTATGCCTCGATTGAAGCACACCCGCTCTGTGTCGCGCTACGGTCTTTCTCAGGTGACGGTGATTTTTGAGGACGGAACCGATATTTATTTCGCCCGGCAACTGATCAGCTCCAAACTCCAGGAAGTGAAAGGGAATCTGCCCGCAAACATGGAGCCTGCCATGGGTCCTATTGCGACAGGCTTGGGGGAAATCTTCATGTGGTCGGTGGAGGCTGAAGAGGGATATCGAAAAACCGATGGCAGTTCATATTCTCCTACTGAATTGAGAACTATTCAGGATTGGATCATCAAACCGCAACTGATGAACATCCCAGGAGTGACCGAGATCAACAGCATTGGAGGTTATGTCAAAAACTTTCAGGTGTCGCCGAATCCGCAAAAAATGATCGCCTATGGTTTTTCATTTAAGGATGTCATCGAAGCGTTGAGCCGAAATAACGAAAACATCGGTGCCGGTTATATCGAACACAGCGGTCAGCAATATCTCGTGCGAACTCCCGGTCAGGTATCTGGATCGGAGGATATAAAAAATATTGTGATTGGTTCTCACCAGGGTGTCCCCATTTATATTAAGGACGTGGCAGATGTAGGCTTGGGCCAGGAACTGCGAACAGGAGCCGCCACTAAAAATGGTGGGGAAGTGGTGCTGGGTACCGTCTTCATGCTCAAGGGAGAAAACAGTCGAACGGTTTCATTAAGGGTCGCAGAGAAAATGAAATCTATCAATCAGACTCTGCCCGAAGGTGTGGTGGCACGAACCGTCTATGACCGCACCCATCTGGTTAACGCCACTCTCAAAACCGTTCGCAACAACCTGCTGGAGGGAGCACTTCTTGTGATTGCCGTTTTGTTTCTGTTGCTGGGCAATTTCCGCGCGGCAGTAATCACTGCACTGGTAATTCCTCTTTCCATGTTATTTGCGGTAACGGGGATGGTGAGCAACCGGATCAGCGGCAATCTGCTGAGTCTGGGTGCTATTGATTTTGGCATCATCGTCGATGGCGCGGTGATCATTGTGGAAAATTGCAGTCGCTGTCTAACAGAAGAACAAAAACGGCTGGGAAGAATTTTGAATCAGCAAGAACGCTTTGAGATTGTCCAAAGTTCTGCCTGCGAAGTTTCTCGCCCCAGCATCTTCGGTGTGTTCATCATTATGGTCGTTTACCTTCCCATACTCACTCTGACAGGAATCGAAGGCAAAATGTTTCAGCCTATGGCCTTCACTGTGTTGATGGCTCTTACTGGAGCTTTGGTGCTCTCGATCACTTTTGTTCCGGCGATGATGGCGCAGTTCGCGTCTTCTACCATCTCCGAAAAAGAAAGCGCCATTTTAAAGGCCGCGGGTCGGGTTTATTCCTTCATGCTGGACTTCGCTGCAAAAAATTGCGCATCGGTCATCACCCTTGCGGGAGTTCTGGTTGTGCTCAGTATTTTATTGAGCCAGAAAATGGGCAGTGAGTTTCTTCCGACGCTGGATGAAGGTGATTTCGCCGTTCATGCTCTTAGAGTGCCGGGCACCAGTCTATCGCAGGCCGTTGCCATGCAGGACATACTGGAGAAAAAAATAAAGGAATTGCCGGAAGTGGATTATGTCTTTGCAAAGATCGGCACGGCGGACATTGCCACCGACCCGATGCCTCCCAGCGTTGCGGATGTTTTTGTGATGATTAAACCCCGTGATCAATGGGAAGACCCTAAACGTGAAAAAGCTGAACTGGTGCGGGATCTGGAAAAGAAGCTGGCCGAAGTACCCGGCAACAAATATGAAATCACCCAGCCGATTGAGATGCGGTTTAATGAGCTGATATCGGGTGTGCGCAGTGATGTGGCGGTCAAAATTTTTGGCGATGATCTGGACAAGCTTCTTGAATTAGCCGATGAAGTCGAACATGCTCTGGCCGGTGTCCCCGGTGCTTCAGACGTGAGAGTCGAGCAGGTGACCGGGCTCCCGGTTCTGACGGTGGAGATGGACCGACCCGCCATGGCTCGTTTGGGTATCAACGCCGCTGATGTTCAGGAAGTCGTCGAAATCGCGGTCGGGGGTAAAAAGTCTGGCCAGGTTTTTGAGGGAGACCGAAGGTCCGACCTCATCGTGCGCTTGCCGGAAGACATCCGCGCCAAAATCGACCTGCTTAAAGAAATTCCCATACCCTTGGCCCAGAGCGGGGAAGAAGAACCACATAACTTATTAAGTTCGAGCAAACATTTTTCAAAATTTATTTCTCTCGGTGCGATCGCGGAATTTAAGGTCATCAAAGGGCCCAACCAGATCAGCCGGGAAAATGGAAAGCGCCGCGTGGTGGTGACCGCTAATGTAAGAGGCCGCGACCTGGGATCTTTTGTTGAAGACGGGCAAAAGGCCCTGCAACACATAAACGAACCGGGATACTGGCTTGAGTGGGGCGGCCAGTTCGAGCACCTGATCTCTGCTTCGCAAAGATTGTGGGTGGTGATTCCCATTACGCTTGTGCTGATCTACTTATTGCTGCTTGCGGCGTTTGGTTCCAACGCCAACGCTCTACTGGTTTTTACCGGAGTGCCTCTGGCGCTCACCGGTGGATTCCTTGCCCTGTGGTTGAGGGGCATTCCCTTATCGATTTCGGCGGCGGTGGGTTTTATCGCCCTGTCGGGAGTCGCGGTGCTGAACGGGATGGTGATGATTTCGTTCATCGAAAATCTCCGCCATCAAGGACTCCCTTTAGATGACGCGATCAGGCAGGGATCGCTCACGCGCTTGCGTCCGGTTTTGATGACGGCACTGGTCGCTTCATTAGGATTCGTCCCCATGGCTCTGGCAACAGGAACCGGTGCCGAAGTGCAACGCCCACTGGCAACAGTGGTCATCGGCGGCATTATTTCCTCCACCGTGTTGACGCTGGTAGTCCTGCCCGCTCTCTACCGCTACTTCCACGCCCCATCCGGGGCGGGGGAATGAATAAAAGCTTCTTCAGCCGAGCTAACGCTTTAATTGCTCTTTAACGCCATTGCTCATTGGCCCCACGCCGAGCGGCGGGTTCTGATAATCCTATAAAGTATTGATTTTATGGAGATTAGTTGTTTCTGTTCGGTGGGGATTGTGGTATATTTAGTCCTCTTTCATTCTTATTCGATAGGAAAATTCCATGAACAAAGACCAGATCGCTATTTATCTTAACGAGCATCTCGAGTTTTTCAACGAGTACCCGGAGCTGTTGAAAAAAATAAAAGATATTAAAGACGAGGACCTTCCTATCGAGCCAATGAGCACCTTGAGTCTGGCAGACCGGATCATCAAGCGGGTTCATGATGATAAAGAACACCTTAAAAGTAAGCTGGAATGGTTGTTCGAAATTTCCCGTGCTAACGAAAAAATTCAGGATCACTTGTACGAAATCGAAAGACTGGTGTTGACCAGCACTAACCTCGACCAAATGGTTCAGCAATTGCAAAAAGAAATCCCCAACCGGTTTGGCATTCCCAGCGTCAAGGTGTGTCTGGTGAAAGGTTCCGACCCATGTATGGAAGACCGGTTGCGGCAACGTTATAACGGCACCCTTGATGACACGGTGAAATTTATTTGCAAGGAAACGGCCACAGGCTGGTTTGCCAGCGGACTCAAACCCATCCTCCGCAGTGAGATCAAAGAATCCGAAATGTTTGGTCCCAATCATGACAGTATAAAATCAGAAGCGCTGATCCCCATCATGGCGCAGGATGTTCTGGTCGGGGCGATTGCCTTTGGCAGTCCTAATCCCTTTCACTTTCACGACGGACTCGGCACCGAGTTTCTCGAACGCATGGCCGACAAAGTTTCTATATCAATCAATAACATCCTCCTCATAGACCAACTCAAAAACCAACTGGTGGTCAACCCAGCGTAACGCCCGGCGACCACTACTAGGCGTGGGGCCAACTAGAATAATTTTTTAAAGGGCGGGGCCATTCAGGCCTCGCCTTTTTTATTCCCCCTTCGAGAGCCTCAGGATAACAGGATAGATTAAACTCCGTTTTATCAGCAAAATTGAGTAGTTAGAAGAATTTCTCCTGTTAATTGCCGTTGACTAATTTGCCATTCTCCCCGATACTACAAAATCACCGTTTTAGAGAAAAAAATAAAAAAAAGTTTTTTTAGTTATCGAGCGATATTTCAACGGTAAATGATTTTTCACTGCCCTCACGGCCAGTGGCGAGCCTGTTATAAAATTAAGGTTTATATAATAATGGTACGAGAAGCTACATTAGAAGACGCGCACGCTATCCAGAATCTGATCTGTTTCTATTCTGAAGACGGTAAAATGTTGTTTCGCACGTTGCAGGAAATTGAGCAAAGCGTTGCCGATTTTCTGGTGTACGAAATGAACGATGAAATCGTCGGCATATGTAGCCTGAAATTTGGTTGGGACCGATTGGTCGAGATCCGCTCACTCGGTGTCGATCCGCGCTATCAGCGGCAGGGCATCGCCACCCAAATGATTCAGGGCAGTGTGGAGCGCGCTTTATTGCGCGACGATTGCGACACCGCTTTTGTTCTCACTTATGCAGTGCCGCTGTTCACCCGGTTCGGGTTTGAAGTTGTCGACAAAATGCAACTGCCGCAAAAGGTGTGGAACGACTGCAAGGCTTGCCTGCATGAAGAAAATTGCGATGAAACGGCTATGAGCCTTTCACTATTACCGTTGAAAAAATTGCCATTGGCAAAGCCGACGGCCTTGAAAGATCCAGAAGAAGTCCTATACTCCTAAGATAAGGATTTTAAGAAGGAGGATTTAAGCCATGTTAGGTCCAATGTTCAGCGCATTATCAGGTTTGAGCAACGCAGCCAAAAGGCTGCAAAACAGCGCCAACAATGTTGCCAACGTCAACACCGCCGGATTCAAGAAAAGCGATGTCAATAGCGTCGATGTAAAATCGGGCGGCACTCGCGTTAACGATATTTCCAAATCCAATACTCAGGGGTCGTTGATTCCGACTGGCAACCCCCTCGACCTCGCCATCGACGGCGACGGTTTTTTCCAGGTGACGAATCCTAATGGCGGTACCAGTTTCACTCGATCGGGAAGTTTCAAACAAGACGGCGCCGGAAATATTGTCGATGCCAGTGGCAATGCTTTGCTACCGGCGGTCAATGTTCCGGGAAATAATACCGGGATCAGTGTCGACACCAGCGGACAAATTTCTGCGCAGGTGGGTGGACAGCAGCAAGTCTCCGGCCAGCTTCAACTCGTCCGCTTTCAGAATCCATCAGGGTTAAGTGCGACAGGTGGTAACCTGTTCAATGAATCAGCAGCATCCGGTGCGCCGGTGGTTGGCAACCCGGGAGCTGGCGGACTCGGCACAGTGCGTTCCGGTTTCCTCGAAGGTTCCAACGTCGACATCACCGAGGAGATCGTCGACCAGATCGTTGCCAAGGCGGCATTCAAAGCCAATGTCAATGTCATTAAAGCCAACGACGAAATGCTGGGCACTATTCTGGACATCAAAACCTAACTACCCCACTAGCGTGGGAGGCAATTGACAGTCTGTCATTGCGAGGAGCTAGCGGCGACGAAACAATCCAGGTTTTTTAATTTTTCATTCCTTATTTTTATTTGTGCTTTCATGACCGGGGAAAACCAAAATTATATTGTCACTGTTGAACAGTTTTTTCTCACCTTGAAAGATTCCGGGTTGGCACTTTCTGCCACCGACTACGACCTTATTCAGCAATGGGAGGGCCGGGGCATTCCGGTCAATGTTGTTTGTCGCGGCATCGAGAACGGAGTCGCAGAATTTGACAGGCAGAACAGTCGGCAATCTTCCCGAGTGGGATTGACCTATCTCAAAGTTTTCGTCGAAGAAGAAATGGAACGGTCTCATTTATGAAAAGCAAAACGGCGAACTCGATAAACTGCAGCACCTGCCGCGACCACCAGTATGTGGTGTCGAATAAGAAGGGCAAAGTCCACGCCGAAGCCTGCAAATGTTTCGCCTGCGAAAGTTGTCAGGGTACGGGAAGAATTTTAGAAGAGGACGCAGGCGGTATTTCCAGAATCCGCGAATGCCCCTGTGCCGACTTTTCCAAAAAACTGAAACTGTTCAATCAAGCCGGAATCCCCGGCAAGTTTGTGCATGAGGGTCTGGACAATTATGAAGTCACCCGGCACCGCACGCAGAAAGACGCGTTAACGCGGTCGCGCACGTTCATCAAAGAGTTTATTCAGATGAAGGGTCAGTACAGCCAGGGCCTGATTTTCATGGGCAAACCCGGACTGGGCAAAACCCATCTCGCCGTATCCATCATCAAGGAACTGATTTTAAAACACGGTGTCGAATGCAAGTTCGTCGACTTTTTTGAATTGTTGCGCGACATTCGTCATGGTTATGGAGAAGATATCTCGGAAGGCGAATTCATCAATCCCTATGTCGGCGTGAAAGTATTGGTGGTCGATGAGTTGGCCAAGGGCCGGAACACGGATTGGGAGCTGACCATCCTCGATCATTTCATCTCCACCCGCTACAACGATGACGACAAAGTGACGTTGGTCACCACCAACTTCAGTGACAAGCTGGATAATGAAATCGATCAGGACGATAATAAAAAATCCGGACTCGCCAATGCCCGTTATACTCTGGAGGAAAAAATCGGCCCGCGCATTTTTTCCCGATTGATGGAGATGTGCAAGAAAGTCCACCTGCAGGGCAAAGATTTCCGCCAGGTCTGAGCAAGGTTTTCCCCTTCCAAATTCATAGCTTACAAATCCCCAGTTGCGATTTTCTCTTTTCGACTTATATTTTAACTGAGTAAAAGGGGAGGTCCCGCATGGCTAGAAAATCCACAGCAGAAGAGGCCACTGAGCAAGAGCTCATCAAGCTGCCAATATCATCTGCTCGCCAGAAAAAGCCATTGCAAGTTGCCCCTGCGGCGAGCAGGAGAGTGGAGCTTGCGAAAGTTCATATTGCCAAACGCGATTTAAAACTGACCGATCAGTTGTATCGTGGATTTTTAAATGTGCTGTTTGGAGAAACCTCCGCCAAAGATCTCACCCACGGACAGATTGATGAGCTGCTTGAACATTTTAAAAGTCTAGGTTGGGAAAGTGGCTACCCGGCAAATCAAACAAAGGCAGATGACGTTAAAACCAAGAGTTCAGGCGGATCGAAAGGATCGAAAAGTCCTGCTTCTCCAGAGCGTGGCCCTGCGACGATGAAGCAACTGGGTTTGATCATGTATTTGTGGCAGCACGGACCCGGCGTCCGCAATAAATCGGTGCAGGCGCTGGACCATTTTTTGAACCACCATTTCCATGTTGCGGAAATAAAACAAGTCAAGGCTCGTCAGGTTCCGGGAATTTTAGGTGCGATTAAAAATATGGGGAAAGTGTAGTGAGGGGATGGCGGAGCGTTGATTATTTCTTCAGCATGGTTTTGACTTTCTTCAGTTCTTCTTTTGTTTGATCCCGGGTGGTCAATCCTTCTCTTTCGAGAACCATCAATGCCAGCTCAACCTCGCTCATAATGTTCTCTAAAATTTCAGGGGGTGGAACCTCGCCAGCAAGAGTCTTTTGAACTTGTTCCAATAACGGGACTCTTTCAAAAGGTTTGGCAATGAAACCGGAGGCTCCTTTCTTGAGACATTTCTCTTCAATGTCGGGGTCGATACTTCCTGAAATTACTAAAACAGGAATATGAGGTTTCCATGCACGGATGATAGGTAATAAAGCATTTCCATCTAATCCAGGCATATTGACGTCTGAAGTGATCAGGTCGGGTTGGAACTGGTGAATTTTCAGAATAGCGTCGTGGCTGTTTTGAGCAACCTCAACCTGATAATTGCTTTTTAGTATTCCGGCTAAAAGAAGGGTGATGGATTTTTCATCATCAATGATTAATATTTTCTTTTTGGATTCCGGCATAAGGTTTTGGCAAAAAAATAGATTTAGGGAGTTATCGTATTTGGAATGATATCAGATTTTGGCGGGTTTTTAGGCGATGTACGCAAAATAGCGCATTAATGGGTGCTACTAATGAGGTTTTAAGGGGGGAATGAAGAATTAGGGCACGTGGGAGGCAATTCCTCCTGGAGTCGCCTCCCACGTAAGGGGTAATTTCAATTGTTCCAACTCAACCTTGGTGGAGGATTAGGAGTTAGCCAGTAATCGAAACTATCCCAAAAAAATTATAGTGGCTCAAATCAATCGGACAGATTTTCATCATCGCTATCCGCGCTTTTCTGCGGTTTTTGTCCGCGTCCCTTCTTCGCTTTTATCGACTCAGCCAGCGGATTGTTAAAAAACGAGTTCCAGTACTCCGCGCTGAGCTTCTTGCTGGAAAGGACTTTTTTGACTTTGCCCATTTTATCAAATATTTTGACTTCATGAAACATGATACACTCCAAACTTAAGGCGACTCAGGTTGATCTTTGGCCCGGTTTGGAGGTTTAAATGTAACTTGCAGCGCCTCCGCCCGGTTGATCAATCAACGCTTTGGGTCGGTATCAGCCCTTTGGGCCGAAGGAAATTTATAAACTGGGTCTTAGTAGTATTAATGAAATCTACTATTTAGGATGTCAAGCACCCGCCCAAGATTTATTTCTTCGGCCTGTATGCTCATCTTATCGGAGGATCATTTTGAAACGATTAGCGTTATTTTGCTATTTCTTGGGATTTTTTGGGCTATCAGGGTGTGATGGGGAGTTGAAAGAGCACCCCCTGCCCGAAAGCCTGAAAAAGGAACTGGCCAAACAAGCCGACCCCACCATCCATAATAATGATGTTTCCGGCACCATCGCGCTCGATCCCGCGCTGAAAGTGAATTTGAGTCCGACTGCCGGATTGTTCATTTTTGCCCGGCCCGAAGGTGTCGATGCCGGGCCACCTCTGGCGGTAAAACGCCACAGTGTGTTCGAGTTTCCCTTCGAGTTTGAGATCGGACAACTGCATACCATGATCGAAGGAACAAAGTTTGAAGGGACGATGAACCTGACAGCACGCCTCGACCAGGACGGCAATAGAAAATCGAGTCCGGGCGATGTGGAAGGAAAAGTGCAAATCACCGCCGGACAACAAGGCGTGCAACTGGTGCTCGAAAATCTCATTGAGGCCACGGCCTCCAACATCGAAGGAACGGTCAACGTGAGCGAAGCGCTCAAGAACAAGATCCCGGCCAATGGCACCCTGTTTATTTTTGCCCGCTCCGAAGGCGTCAAGCGCGGCCCGCCACTGGCGGTCAAGCGCGTTGCCGACCTTAAGCTTCCCTATGAATTCACGTTAGGACCGCAAGACGTCATGATGCCGGGAACAGCTTTCGAAGGCGCGATGGTGCTGGCGGCGAGAATCGATGTCGATGGTGATGCCCGCGCCGGTCCCGGTGATATCGAGGGATTCGTCAGCGCCCAACCCGGTGACCGTAAAGTGGAACTGCTACTCAACCACCTCACCCCTTAGCGGCCGATGGCAGTTGAGCGGTTTTAAGATGTCATTCTGAACGCAGTGAAGAATCTCGGGTTATGAAAACGAGATCCTTCGTTACTTTTTTCTGCTAGTAGCTAAAGAGGAGGGGGCCTGACTGACCGGCATCATTTCTATTCTGTTGATGTTGACATGGGCGGGTTGTTTTAAAACCCATAACGCGCTTTCGGCAACATCTGCCGGGGTCAGTGGTTTTAATCCTTCATAAACTTTGTTGGCTTTTTCCTCATCGCCTTTGAAGCGGACCAGAGAAAATTCGCTGTCCCCCACCATACCGGGCTCGATGTTGGTGACGCGTACTGCCGTGTCCAGCAAATCGGCTTTCAAGTTGAGAGAAAACTGTTCGACAAAGGCTTTGGTCGCGCCATATACATTGCCGCCGGGATAGGGATAGGTGCCGGCGATGGAGCCTAAATTCACGATATGTCCAAGGTTTCTTTCCACCATACCCGGAAGCAGGAGGCGGGTGAGGTGGGTCAAAGCCAGACAATTTACATTCAGCATGTCTTCCCAATCCTGCCAATCGGTTTTCTGGGCGGGTTCAAGTCCCAGGGCCAACCCCGCAGAATTTATAAGAACATCAATGTTGGCAAATTCAGCCGGCAGATTTTTCAGCGCTTCTTTTATTTTATTTTTATCCGTGATGTCGCAGGCAATGACATGGCTTTGAGTTTTTGGTTGTAGGTTGCATTGCAACTCTTCCAGCTTGTCCTGTCGACGCGCCACTAAAATTAATCGAAGGCTATGTTCAGCCAGCGATTCGGCAATCGCTTTTCCGATTCCTGATGACGCGCCGGTAACCATTGCAACTTTATAGTTCACTTTTATATACCTTTAATGTTTTTTCGCGCTGTAAAAGCTAGCAGTCCTGTTGCCAGCAGGCACAGCCAGCTGAACACGTCACCGTATGCGCTGTAGAAGGTGAGCCCGCTTTGGCGTGGAGTGATTTTTGTGATTTGTGCCGCTTCGACAAAAAGTTCTGTTTCGTCTTTAAGTGCGCCGTTGGCCGTGATGGTTCCAGAGACTCCGGTGTTCGCCGCGCGTACTATGGGCACGCGATTTTCCACCGCTCTCAATGCGCCCATACTCATATGCTGGTAGCTCGCCGCGCTATTGCCGAACCAGGCGTCATTGGTGATATTGACTAAAAAGTCGGCGCCGTTTTTAACCGCTTGCCGAATCAGGTCGGGAAAAATCATTTCATAACAAATTGAGACCCCGGCTTTGTGTCCCGCCACATCGAACACGGTTGCTTTTTCACCGCGGCCGAAGTTGCCGATCATCTCCACCATTTTTTCCACGAAGAACAAAACTTTTCGGAAAGGGACAAACTCGCCAAAAGGCACGAGATGCATTTTGTCATACCTGTTTTGTGCGACACCGGCTTCAGTCACCAGATAGGCGCTGTTGTAGTGGGTGGTGTTCCCGTCTTTGCTTACTTTGTAGGGGCTGCCGAATAGAATGGCGGTTGCGGTTTGTCGTGCCAAATCGTTAACAAACTCGGTGCCGGCGGGATGCTGGCTGTAGAAAAAAGGTGTGGCGGTTTCCGGCCAGACAATCAGTTGTGGTTTTGATTCGACGGCTTTGAGAGTCAGGTCACGATATTTAGCCATGACCACTTTCTGGTAAACCGGATTCCATTTCAGGGCCTGCTCGACATTGCCTTGAATCAATCCCACCGTTAAGCTTGGGCCTTGGGTCACGCGGTTTAAGGCCAGGCTGCCATAGCCCAGCCAGAAAGCCAGAACCAGCATGGTGACCGATAAAAACCGCACTCCCATATTGGGACGCTCTTTCCACGATCTCCACGCCAGAAAGAGCCCGACATTGACCAGCATGATGAGCCATGAGACGCCGTATACGCCGGTTATCTCGGCCATCTGTATGACCGGCAGGGATTTGAATTGCGAGTAGCCGAGCCCTAACCAGGAGAAACCGTATTCGGCATGTGTCGAGCGGATGTATTCCAATGCTGTCCACAGAACCGGCGCGAACAGAAAGAGCAGTCCGCTATTTTCTTTGCAGACCCGCCTTATCAAGTAACAGAAGAGTGCCGTATAGAAAGACAGGTAGGCGGCTAAAAGTCCGAGTACCATGAAACTCACAATCTGAGGGAGGCCGCCGTAATTAATGAGGGTGTTGTTGACCCAGCTCAGGCCCCAGGCATAAAAAACCATGCCGGTGATGAATCCGAATAAGGCAGCGCGTTGCGGAGTTTGGCCCTCAATCGCCGAAAAAAGAGGGATAAAGGCGAACCAGGCCAGCACTTCAACATCGAAACGCGGGAAGATCAGCACCAGAACAATTCCGCTCAAAGCGGAGAGTAGAAGTGGGCGTGGTTCCTTAAGAATTAGGTTTTTCACCAAGGCTGGTTTATATTAAAGGGTGAAGGATTTGTTAAATCAAAACTTTAAGGGCATGCAATTTTTGCGGCTCTTAAAAAACTATTTTTACAAAAATACAATCCGGCATAAGAATCATAGCCGGAACCTTATATATTTTGGAAACAAAAAAACTACTTTTAGATAACCTGAAAAAGGTTTGTCTGTGCCGAAGCATCAAGGCGGGAACAATTATGACCGCTATTCGGAATGGAACTTTGACTTTTGAGGGCTTGAGAAGAGAACTTGGTGTGGGAACGGGCAACTGCAAAGCCAAACGTTGCCGGACCAAGATCGAAGACCGGATTAAGGGCCATAAAGACAGCTTGAAAGAGGATGCTGTTGAGTGTGAAGGATCCGGCGGTCCGACCTGCTGACCCCCACTCCCGTGGGGAGGGAAATAGCAAGAGCTGTCATGCTAGTCATTTTGAGCTTAGCTAAGAATCCCGCTTTTTATTAGAGATCCTTCGTCGCCGTTGGCTCCTCGAGGATGACAGGTCGGCGTCTCTTGTCATTCTGAGCGCAGCGAAGAATCTCGCCGCTGGGTCCAGCGTTACGCTGGCGCCTAGCTGAGTTTGGAAATAGCGCTTTTTATTCTTTGGACTCCCGCCTCAATTTTATCCAGCGAAGTCGCAAACGATAAGCGCGCGTAGGCATCGGCACCGAAAGCGATTCCGGGAACGATGGCGACCTTCTCGGCCGACAGCAGGTAATCGCAAAAATCCAACGACCCCTCCAGCACTTTCCCATTCATATCTTTTTTGCCATAGATGCCGGAAAAATCCGGGAAACTGTAGAACGACCCCTGCGGTTTGTTGCAGGTGACTCCGTCAATCTGGTTCAGCAGATCGACGAGGATGTTGCGACGCTTTTCAAATTCCCGCACCATGGCATGAATTTCGTCCAGCGGGCCGGTCAGAGCTTCGATACTGGCTGCCTGCGACACCGAGCAGGGATTGGACGTGCTTTGTCCTTGCAGTTTGGCGACCTGTTTGACAATCTCGGGATCTCCTACCGCGATATAGCCGATCCTCCAGCCTGTCATGGCGTAGCTTTTGGAAACGCCGTTAATGACCACACATTGTTTTTGTACTTCCTTGCTTAAAGAGGCAATGCTTATGTGTTTGAATCCGTCAAACACGATTTGCTCATAAATTTCATCTGAAATAATCAGCAGGTTGTGTTTCAAGGCGCACTCGGCCAGTTTTTCCAGTTCGTCTTTGTTGTAGGCGAAACCAGTTGGATTGGAAGGCGAGTTGAGCACAATCGCCCGCGTATTTGGCGTGATGACACTTTCAATTTGATCGGCAGTGATTTTGAAATCCTTCCCGGTGTCGACGATAACGGGCCGGGCTCCGGCAAGGGTCACCATGTCCGGAAAAGAAACCCAGTAAGGCGCCGGGATGATGACTTCATCTCCCGCCTGCCAAAGCACTTGGGCCAGATTATAAAAAGAATGTTTAGCGCCACAGGACGCGAGGATCTGGTTTTTTTCAAAGACCAGTCCGTTGTCGCGTTGCAGTTTTGTGATGATGGCTTCTTTGAGAAGATCGCTACCACCCACAGGGGTGTAACGGGTTTCGTTATTTTCTATCGCCCGGATGCCGGCCTGCTTGATGCGCTCGGGGGTATTGAAATCGGGTTCGCCGGCGCCGAAGCCAATAACATCTTCGCCTCGGGCTTTCATTTCCTTAGCTTTGGCATCGATGGCTAACGTCATCGAAGGGCTGACATTTTGAATACGTTCAGAAAATTTCATCAGATTATTTTTTTCAACTCCTTGATCACATCACGGGGCACAAGTTTTGAGACATCGCCGCCGTGTCGAGCGATCTCCTTAACCAGATTGGAGCTTAGGAAAGAATATTCCTGGCTGGGAATCATAAATAAAGTTTCGACAGACTCGTCGAGTGTCCGGTTCATCAGTCCCATCTGCAGTTCAAACTCAAAATCAGTGATGGCTCGCAGTCCCTTTATCACCACAGAAGCCTTTTTAGAATGTGCCAGCGAGATCAGCAGATTATCAAAAGGAATGACCTCGATCTTGCTGAAATTTTTTGTGGCACTCTTAATAAACTTGACCCGGTCTTCGAGAGAAAACAAGGGATGCTTGTTCGGATTGAGTGCAATCGCAACGATGAGTTTGTCAAAAAGTTTCATGGCCCGGCGCATGATATCGATGTGGCCAAAAGTTACCGGATCAAACGTTCCCGGATAAAGTGCGATGCGATTCTTTTTCATTAAGAGAGCCTTGAGGAAAAAGCAGGATTATATCGCCAAAATAAGAATAGGCAAATTTTTAAAGGATGATCGACAACAGGCGGATGCTTTAAAAAGAGGGAGTAAAAAAAGCAACTCTCTTATTGAGAGAGCTTTGCGTAACCCGAGATCCTTCGTCGCCTTCGGCTCCTCGAGGATGACAAACTGGCGTTTCTTGTCATTCTGAACGCAGTGAAGAATCGCGCCTTTACGCTTTTTCGACTTATGCAGAGGTCTCTCTATAATACAGAGAAGGGAAATAAAAAACTTCATGCCCGGTGGGTGAAACCACCTTCGCTCTGGCAGGGGCTGGGAATCGGGATTTATGTCCATTTTGTCAACGTCGGGAGCACTTTTTTTCAGCTTTTTTTGCGGGTAAAATAGGGACAAAAAAGCCTGTTTTTTTCATATTGCTGCTTAAATCCTGCAAGCTTTTGAAAATCCGACGTCTAGCCCCTGATTATAGGGAAATCCGCTGTAATTTACACGCTAGATGTAAATCCACATAATCCCTTTAAATATAATGGGTTTCATGATCTCGAGATTTTTGAAGATTTTTAAAAAAATAGGTGAAATTCCTGTTTTGAGGGGCCATATTCACGGGGAACCTGCTACTGATTTTAGTCGTACAAGTTTCTTTATTTTTATTCCCCATATTTTCTTGACATTATGCTTGAAATTCAATATAAATAGCCTCATCTAGAAAAAGGGCAGAAGATTTGATTCGAAATACAGGCCAAAATATGAGAATTAAAAACACGATTCGCCCCTTAATATCCACGATGTTTGCGGAGAATTTTTCATAAGGGAACGTTTAGTTTTTTTAATCTCGAGGTCTGATTTGGTCCCATTTGACGCGGGTTTTAGCGCGTTAGCTTTTTAGAATTTTTAGTATTTTTTCAGAGTTGGAAGAAGTAAGTTTTAAAGTTTTACAAAGTGGTACGAGTAGTAGGTTAGTCGGAGGTGAAGGGCCGCGAGGCTTGGAGGCTCCAAAGAAGTAGTAGTGAAACAGTTGTAATTGGGTTCGGATAACCGGGCCCGCAATTACCAAGATTCACAAGGAGGTTTGTATATGAGGTTAAACAGACGTAAGTTCTTGCAGGTGAGTGCTGGTGTAGCGACAGCTATGGCATTGACGAGCAAGAGGGTTGGAGCTCAGCTGAAGCCCGTAGTAAAAGTAGGGAATCCGCTGGAAGCTTATCCTGACAGACGGTGGGAAGAAGTCTACCGTGATCAGTACAAGTATGAGCGTTCTTTTACGTATTGTTGTTCTCCGAACGACACCCATCAGTGTCGCGTACGTGGATTCGTACGTAATGGCATCTTGATGCGTATCGAGCAGAACTACGATCATCACAAAGTTCGCGATCTGTATGGTAACCAAGCTGATGCTGCGTGGAATCCTCGCATGTGTCTTCGTGGTATGACGTATCCCCGTCGTGCATACGGCCCGTATCGGAATAAGTATCCGATGATTCGTGTTGGCTGGAAGCAATGGGCGGACGATGGCTTTCCTTACCTGGACAAGGAAAACCGCGAAAAGTATAAGATGACAAGCCGGGGCACAGACGAATTCGTTCGTATGACCTGGGATCAGACCTTCACCTACCTTGCAAAAGGTCACATTGCTGTTGGTAAAGCCTACAGTGGTGCTCGTGGCGCACAGCGTCTGAAGAATGAAGGTTACCAGCCTGAGATGATCGAAGCAATGGGTGGATCCGGTCCGCGTACTTTTAAGTATCGCGGTGGTATGGGTCTTCTCGGCGTTGTCGGAAAGTACGGCATCTACCGGTTGGCTAACAACATGGGTCTGTTGGATTCAATCATCCGTGGTCGTGGTCCTGGTAAAGTACTGGGCGGACGCGCATGGTCCAACTACACATGGCATGGTGATCAGGCTCCTGGACATTCCTGGACACATGGAATGCAGGCCTCTGATATCGACTTCGCTGACCATCGTTATGCGAAGATGACCATTCAGTGGGGTAAAAACCTGATTGAGAACAAAATGCCTGAAGCGCATTGGTATACAGAGATCATGGAACGTGGTGGTACGCTCGTTGCTGTCTCTCCTGAGTACAACCCGCCTGCAACTAAAGCGGATTACTGGGTACCGGTTCGTGCAGGTCTTTCTGACATTTCCCTTTTCTTGGGTTGTGCCAAAATTATCATGGACGAAGGTCTTGTAGATGTTGACTACGTTAAGGACTACACAGATATGCCTCTGTTGGTTCGTACCGATACGTTGACTCGTTTGCATCCGGATGAGTTCATTCCGGGTTACAAGGCTCAAGCCCTGCCGAAAGACGGCTTCACCACTAAGTGGATGAAGAACTTTAACCGTGACATGATGCCTGACTTCACCGTGTGGGATACCACAACGGATAAGCCGGTCGCTATCACGCGCGAAGACATCGGCGCTAAGATGAGAAAGAAAAATATCGATCCTGCATTGGACGGTGTTTTTGACATTAAACTCGTAAACGGCAAAACCATCACGGCAATGCCTCTTTATGAGATGTATAAAGTTCATCTGAAGGATTACGACGTTGATACGGTTAACCAAATCTGTCACGCTCCGAAGGACTTAATCGTCCGCTTGGCTCGCGACATTGGTACCATCAAACCTGTCCAGATCCATTATGGTGAGGGTATTTGTCATTACTTCCACGCAACAATGCATAACCGCGCATCTTATGTTCCTCTGATGCTGACTGGTAATGTTGGTCCTAAGGGATCTGGCTCTCACACATGGGCTGGTAACTACAAGGCTGGCAACTACCAGGGTTCACATTGGTCTGGACCTGGCTTCGCGGCCATGGTTGCGGAAGATCCTTTCAATCCGATTCTCGACATCTCCAAGAACGTTGACTGGAAGAATGTTAAGGGTTACCTGAAGGGTGAGGAAGTCAGCTACTGGGCGCATCGTGATAAAGCGCTGATCGTAAATACCCCGCGCTATGGCCGGAAAGTATTTACAGGACGTACGCATATGCCTACGCCTACGAAGCTGTGTTGGTTTGTTAACGTTAACGTCATCAACAATGCTAAGTGGTTCTACGAGCTGGTGTTCAACACGAACAACAACGTAGACATGATCGTAGCTCAGGACATTGAGTTCACCGGTTCTTGTGAGTACAGCGACATCGTACTGGCACCGAACAGCTGGGCTGAGTTCGAAAGTTATGAAATCACTTGTGCGTGTTCTAATCCCTTCCATCAGATTTGGGGCGGCACGGGAATCAAACCTATCTTCGATACCATCGATGATAACTTGATTCATCGTGAATTCTCACGTCGGTTGGGTGAAGTAACTGGTGATAAGCGTTTTGCTGACATCATGAAGGTTTATGAAGGCAAAGCACCAAACCGCACCAAAGCTATGATTCGTCGGTTGTTCACGACGTCTACAACGGGTATGGGTTATAACATCGACGATATCATCAACGGCAAGTATGGTGAGCCGGGATGTTGTCTGTTGCTGTTCAGAACCTATCCTCGGTCTCCCTTCTGGGAGATGTATACGGAGTCTAAACCTTTCTATACGCCTAATGGCCGCATCCAGTTCTACAACGATGAGCCTGAAGCGATTGAATATGGTGAAAACTTCATCGTTCACAGAGAAGGCCCAGAAGCAACGCCTTACCTGCCGAACGTAATCGTTTCAACCAATCCTTACATCCGACCGGATGATTACGGGATTCCGGAAGACGAGCAAGATCCGGATCTTCGTCATGTTCGGAACATCAAGAAACCTTGGGCAGCAGTACGTACGACCAAGAACTTCTTGTGGGAAAAAGGATACAGGTTCTATTGTGTTACACCTAAATCTCGCCATACAGCGCATAGTTCTTGGGCAACCACTGACTGGAACATGATCTGGAACAACAACTTTGGTGATCCTTATCGGATGGATAAGCGTTCTCCTGGTGTTGGTGAGTGGCAGGTACACATGAATCCGTTCTTGTGTAAAGATCTTGGAATCAACGAAGGTGACTATGTCTACTGTGATGCGAATCCAGCGGATCGTCCTTACATGGGATGGAAACCTTCAGATCCTCGATATAAAGTGGCACGGCTGATGCTTCGGGCTAAGTACAACCCTGCGTATCCGTACCACACCACCATGATGAAGCATTCATGTTGGGCTTCTACTGAACGAACCGTTAAGGCGCATGAAGAACGGCCTGACGGACGCGCGATGTCTATGACGACTCCTTACCAGAGTAACTTCCGGTATGGATCTCAACAGTCCATCACGCGATCTTGGTTGATGCCTATGCATCAGACTGATAGTCTGTTCCATAAAGCAAAATCCAAGATGAAGTTCAAACACGGCTATGAGGCCGATAACCATGCGGTTAATGCAACACCAAAAGAAACGCTGGTTAAGTTCTCTAAAGCTGAAGATGGTGGATTACATGGTAAAGGACTCTGGGAGCCAGTTCGTACTGGTTATACCCCGGAATCACCGTTGAAAGACCGTTTTGCCGAGATGTATCTGGCGGGTCAGTATATCCGTGTGAAAATCTAAGCAAAAGGTGGCCCTTCCATAAGGGAGGGCCGCCGTTTGGTTTTTTCAATGTCTAACCAATGTTACTAAGGAGGTACGATAATGCCTGAAGTTTATAACTGGCAGCTAGGTCGGATGGCCACATACGTCTATGACGAAAAGCATCCGAAAGAGCAGTTCACGTTCGTATTTAATACGAATCGTTGTATTGCA
>FLOH01000503.1_pt1 | contig 83750 bp, 67 predicted proteins | sample 756751 | NCBI WGS metagenome assembly FLOH01 (sample SAMEA4026879, study PRJEB14308) | marine metagenome | biome: coastal water; material: water | depth 74 m
GTACTGGCAGCATTGAACGATACAAGTTCTGCAACACAACAAGTATCTACAGGATTATAGGTGAATGAACCCGTTGGTATTGAATCAATGGTTAGGATCATGGTGGAGGTGTCGTTGCCGCAGGGAAGTACACCATAGGCAATTAATGAGAGAGTATCGTTTCCTATTAGGCCAGGGTTAGGCATATATACCGGCCATATTAGCCTTGGATTGTTAAATGCGCCAGTTCCGGAAGTTATCCATTTAATTGAATCACAACTAACTGAATCAGCTAAGACATCGGCAAACGCAAAATCATATGGATCGCCCTGGCAAATAGTAGCATCTGAACCGGCTGTGGCAATAGCCTGCTGCAATACTACTGCATTTTTGTTTACAGTTTTGGAACATACGTTGAGAGTTACATTGTATGTATTCGGGCTATCGTATACATGCCATACAACTCGTCCTGTTAGGACTTCACCATCTCCAAAATCCCAGTTCCAGTCAGTATAGGTAACATCAACAGGAGTTCCTGTAAAAAATATTGTATCACCTAAACAAGCCGGTTGAGGAGAAATTGTAAAATCTACTATTGGATCGGTTATCTCAATATTAGTAGATATTGATCCAGTACATAGTATATCATTTGTTGCAATAAGACTAACAGTTCCAGGGCTCAAAGTAGATGTATACACATGAGTTGGATTTTGTAAAAAAGATGTAGGACTACCATCTCCAAAAATCCATTGCCATAAAGTTACATTTGTACCAGCAGCATCAGTTCCAGTAAAACTAACAGTTTCATTAATACAAACGGTGTCATTAGGCATTATTCCGATTTGTGGTTGCGGTAATGCTGAAATATTTACGGCAAGATAAGAAGTAACTCCAGGATCAGTACAGTTAGCATTTGTTCCATAAACCTCTATATTTCCGGGTGTTGCTAATGGCCCAAAACTTATGGAAATAACAGGGTCGCTTGGATCAATATCTATAATTGTAGCACCAGTACCCGAATAATCCCAATGATAAACTTCTGTATTTGGATCACCCAGGACAGAAATAAAGACATCTTGTTCACCGGCACAATATGATTGTGGAGACTGAATAAAAATTAGAGAATCAGGTTTACGTTCCTGAATAAGTTGTACCGGAGCAGTAGATTGTGATGCAGAATACCACCACGTATTTATGGTTTTTAAATTTCCAAATCCCTGGCCAGCCCCTGACCAATCATGACACCCAGACCAAGGGCTTGGAGTAGCATAACACCCAGGATCAATATTAACAGTTCCACCAATGTTTGAATCATCCCAGAAAACAAAGAGAGAATCATTTGGGCTAGGCGGTGGAGCTACTAATTCGATCACAAAACCATTATTATTACCTTCTACATCATAATATGGCAAATTAGTTAACCCATTAATATAAGTTACTGTAAAATTGATGTTTGTGTTATTTGGAACAGGAAAAGGAACTGCTGCTCCGTCTAAACCATCCCAGGTAATTGTATTTACACCTATCTGAACAACACTTATTAAGCTACGTGTTACATAAGGTGGTGGAAAAGATAACTCGATTTCAACATTTCCTTCCTTATCTACTTCAACAAAAAAGTCGATTGTTCCATCATCACAGTGAGTTTGACCAATTATCGGTGGAATGATCTGTCCAAGAGTTGAAGCAGTCGGGAAAAGATTGCTATCAGGTTCATTTAAGAAAATTTTGTATTGAGGAGCAATTGCCTGATAATTAACAGATTTTCTATCTTCCTCAAAATTACCTGTATTCTGAACGCCAAATTGATTACAGAAAGTTAGCCATATCCCTCCCTGCAAATTCAACTGATCCAGTGATGTAATTACACTATCAGCTGAATAAATAAAAAGTTTTGCTGAACAATTATCATGCTCATAAAGTTGCCATGATTGAGAATACAACCTACCAGGCTTTACTGTACTTGTTACACTATTATAAACAGTAATGTCAAGCAAGTTCATTTCCATTGGACCGGGAGCGTCTGGTTGAGTTGGTATGTCATTATCCACCCTGTTAAACTCAATGTAGTATATTCCTGGATCGCCAGGAGCAAATTCAACTGCATCATAGCCTGATGCTCCATATATCTGTTGAGGACCAATTCTTGCTTCGTTAATTCCATTTATAAACCCGTTACCAGCTGTGGGCAAGTTAGTCTGGGGTAGGGCAATGGAACCATCTTCTCTTCTAATTCTATAAACTACACCATAGTTATTCCAAGGACTGCTATTAGGATCACAATCAAAACCCATATAAACAACTTCATCGCTCGTTAATAATTCAAAATATAAGCGATCTGGTTCAGCACAATCATAAACCGCAAACGGAGTTCTATCACCTCCATTATAACAATGACCTATATCATCACTACACAAAAATAAAGTTGTCTCATAATTACCAACCCATAACTCTTTTGAACCCTCTGCATTTACAACAGAAGGTAAAAAGAAAATTGAAAATATTGGCAAGAAAGCCCACCTATATACTTTACTATTGTTTCTGTCGAGAGAGGGTGCTATTGAATTTAAAAAAGAGAAGAAGTTGACCATACTTTAATTATTTATTCCTAACTTTCATTAATGACCTCAAATTATCTGCTTATTTCAATACGAGCCAGAAGCATCAAATAATGGTCATACTTTAATAAGACCATATTTAACGAAATAAGTTGCTTTGTGGTTATATTTATGAAAATAGGTCATGGTTTGATTAAAAAAATATCTATAAATTACTATTAATACTGCTTTCTTGAATGATTTTCACATAAAAACGTTCCCATTAATACTGTTTTGAACGATGCTTTTTAAAATTTTTGCGTAAATGTAGTATTTCTTGTTTATCTAATAACAAAGTTTAATTTCATGTAGGCTTATTTGTATTCTATCTTAATAGAAGCAAGGTAATACAATTCGGAGTATAGTTTTATTAGATTATAGCCATGCTCAAAAGTACTAACATACTACACTACTAAAACATATTTATACGCAAGATGAATAAAAAGGTTTTAAAAAGAACTATCTGTAATGCACCACTCTTCTATACAATCATAACAGAAATTCTATCAACAGTTAAACAAGTCTATTTTAAACCGGAAAGATTGGTTAATAAACTGTAATTAATGTAAAGAAAGCTATCAATGCCCAGAAAATCCATTGGAACAATTTAAAGATTCCCATTTTTATTTTGGAAGTTGCCGCGATTATAAAATGTACAATCGCAAAACCAGCATAAATGAAGCCAATTAGCTTAACAACATCAGGTGTATTTTCAAACTGCTGACATTCGCCTGTAGACATGGCTATTAAGAAAATCGATGTTAGAACCATATATACTGACATATAATGAAATAAGCTTTGCATTACTTTTTTCACAGTCAAATCAAGTTCTGACTTCATTACCGGCCTTAGAAATCTTTTAGACCCCATTGTAAAATGTCCAATTGTTGCAAGAGCGGCCAATATTCCCGCTGTTAAAATAAAATAATTCATGTTTTTAAAGTTAGTTTAAATTACATTTTTTGTGTACTTGTCAATCAACTATTTCCACTTTCAATTTTACTAAAGTAAAAAGTTTTCTAATATCAGGGCTATTATTTTTTTGCCGTATCGCTCATTTCAAAAATAATCTCACCTCCATTCATAATATCGCTATGCGACAATAAATTGCCTATTAATGTCTTTCCATTAATCGTAACACTAACTACATATACATTATCGGAACTTTGATTATTAGCTTTAATAGTTAATGTTTTTCCATTTTCAAAGTTGAGAACAGCATTAATAACAGAAGGGCTTCCAACTGCATAATCACTAGATCCGGGAGTTACAGGATAAAATCCCAGACTGCTAAAAATATACCAGGCACTCATTTGTCCGGCATCATCATTACCACATAAACCATCTTCATTGGGACCATACATTGTTTCCATGATCATTCTAACACTTTCCTGAGTTTTATATGGTTTTCCTGTCCAATTATACAAATATGGAATATGGTGTCCAGGTTCGTTTCCATGAACATAATTTCCGATTATTCCATCGCGAGTAATATCTTCGTGTTTCTCAATGAATTTATCATCCAACTCCATTGTGAACAAAGAGTCGAGATGCTGACTAAAGCTCTCTTTTCCTCCCATCATACTTACCATCTTATCGATATCCTGCGGCACATATAATCCGTAATTCCATGCATTCCCTTCAATAAATCCCTGACCATGAGTATCTAAAGCATCAAAGTTCTTACGAAAAGAACCATCTGAAAGTTTTGGCCGCATATATCCGGATTGAGGATCAAAAACATTATTAAAATATTCTGAACGTGAGAGAAATTCATTCTCTTTTTCAATATCACCTACCCTATTTGCCAACTGTGCTATGCACCAATCATCATAAGCGTATTCCAAGGTCTTTGAAACTGATGAATGACTCTTATCGTCAGGAACATAACCGTAATCGATATAATCGCCCAAGCCATCAAAATATCGAACATTAGCGGTACTAACTGATGCATCAAGTGCATGTTGCAAATCGAAATCACCAACATTTTTTGCCATTGCATCTGCAATTACTGACGTTGCATGATAACCAATCATACACCAATTCTCATTTGCATAATGACTCCATATGGGAAGCATATTATGCACACTTTTATCGTGATGAGCCAACATGGATTTAATCATATCATTATTCCGTTCAGGTTGTATGATATTAAATAGAGGATGCAATGCTCTGTACGTATCCCACAATGAAAAAATTGTGTAATTGGTGAACCCATCTGAGGTATGTATATTTTGATCCAAACCCAGATAGCGACCATCAACATCTTCATACAATATTGGACTTAACATTGTGTGATATAAGGCTGTATAGAAAGTTATCCGATCATCTTCAGATAATGTTTCCACGTCAATTTTTGAAAGTTCATTATTCCAGCAGGTATTAGTTTCTGCTTTGGTTTTATCAAAATCCCAATGTGGGATTTCCTTTTCCATATTCTTCAGAGCTCCTTCGGTACTAACTGAAGATAATGCAAATTTGATGTTAATCTTTTCATCCTGACTAGTTTCAAAATTAAAGTAAACTCTAATATCCTTACCTGCTATTTCGGGAAAATTCTCGGTTTGATTAAATCGCCGGTAAAAACCATCATAAGTTTCTTTATTATACTTATGGTAACCGTAACTATTGAATGGTTTAGAAAACTTCATGGCAAAAAACACTTTTCTTGTTCTTGCCCAACCCTTAGTTTGACGGTAACCGGTTACTAACGAATCGTTTTCAACACGAATAAATGTCCATACGTTTTTGTTATCGTGATGATATACATTATACACCAGATCCAGAATAATATGTGAATTATCACTTTCGGGAAAAGTATATTGATGAAAGCCAACACGCTCACTTGCTGTATGTTCAGCAACAATATCATAACTATCTAACTTCACTTTGTAATATCCAGGTGAAGCGGTTTCATTGTCATGAGAGAAAGTTGAATAGTATCCCTTATTTCCATTTTCGGTAATTAAAGGATCAAGAACCAATTCACCAGTTGTTGGCATAACCAGAAAGTCGCCTAAATCAGAATGTCCGGTACCGCTAAAATTATTATGAGCAAAACCTATTATAGTTGTATCTTTATACTGATACCCAGCACAATACTCATAAGTACTACTATTGTAACTCCCGTCTTCGTTATGCATTACCTCGAAATTCGTTTGAGGACCAAGCTGAACCATTCCAAACGGAGCTGTGGCTCCCGGAAATGTATGTCCCATTTTACTTGTACCGACAAACGGATTAACCCACTTTGTAAAGTCCTTTTGGGATGGCTTTAATACTTTTTGCTGACATGAATTAATTAGTAATATCCCTATTACCACTACTAATAATTGCTTCATATTATAGAAAGTAATATTAACAAGAACATTATCAAGGTTGTAAAAATTGACCTATTTCTTATGACTTTATTCTTTTTATAAATAATTCCGGTTGCAAATGTTACAAAAATTCCCAGCATTATAAGGAACTGCCATGGATTGTTAATTAACACAACTAATATCAACCCAACAAAAACAAATAGAATCCATAGCAATAAATTTTTCAAACCAAGCAATAATATTTTTTTGAATGTAAGATTTTCTTTTCGCAAGAAGAAAATATAGATAAGACCAAATATCAAAACAAAATATGCTAATGCTCTGCAAAGGAGGTGTTGTAAAAGCACCAAAATTAAAGATGTAAAGCTAAGTTCCGGCATTGATATATTATCAAGTTCACTCTGATCAAATTCACAATTTAGAATCAAGTTCACCGACTCGTCCGAAACACCTGCTATATCCTTTAGTTGATTTAAATCAGTAAAAAAACCGTTTGTTTTCCTGTATTCTATGATTTTGTTTGCTTCATTTTGAGTAACACCTTCTATCGTTAATAAATCTTCAACCTCCGCAGCATTAAGATCAAAAGTATACAAAGGGATAGTAATAGCGCCATAAGGATCGAGGACCAATAATCGATGCTGATAATCCATTACAGACAACCAAATCTCAGCTGGTAACTCGTTTGTGTACTCTGTATCGGTAACCTCCCTGAATAATCTTTTTATTTCTTCTTCTTCAGAAGGGAAAGCTTTAATATAACCCTCCATGAAATTTATGAACTCCGAATTAGTTGGAATACCATTATTCATAAAGCTATGAAACACAACAAAATATTTTAAAAATTGATTTTGTACGGGACTAAAGATGTCTTCGGGCGATCCTATAATCTTTGTTGTGTCAATTAAAAAAGCTTTGTAGAAAGTTTTATCCAGATAATGATTTGGCAGGTCGCTTTGTATAAGTTTTGTGAAAAATGCGCTGATGAGTCCTTCGGTAGTCAGCAACTGTACATAATTACGCAACTCATTCTGATTCTGGTAAATACCTGCATTTCTAATTGTTATCTGATCCTCCAGGTTGCTCAAATCTAATGTAGTACTTAAGTACTTAATACTTCCATCAATTGCTTGCTGATAACGTTTGAGGTTTTCATATTTCTGATACCAAACCGGCATTGTTGTTTTAAAATATCCCAACCGTAATGGATAAATGAAATCATTTTCAAATCCTTTGATAGCATATTCTGTTTTTACTTTTACTTTTTCTATGTCAGCCAATATTCCATTTCTTATTGTGTCGCTTTTCTCAAATAATCGTGAAACATTTTCGATATGTTCAGCAAACCCCTCATTAAATGCAGTAGAATAATTCGTTTTCACTGAAAAATAATGCATATCCACACTTCTCGATGTATACTTTATAGTATCCGATTTTAGCATACCATAAATCAGATGTCCCATTTCATGAGGATAGAGCTGAGTTATTGACATTAATCTTCCGGGAGTTCCTTCAAATCTGTTTTTAACAATATCAATATAAGGAGTATTTGATTTATCAATCTGAGAATCTCCTTGCTTAATGAAAAACCCAACCCTAGCAAAACCACCATCATTTTGTGATAAGGCCAAATATGCAGGTTCAATCAATGCTTTTTCGTTACGATTTTTCAAATACACTTGTGCAAGAAAATACCAATGTATCGCATTATTAATATAGGAATTAGCAATTATGTCACTAACTTTATTGTATAGTTGAGTCGTGTCAGAGAGAATTGTCATTTCGGGTAATTCATTTATCATAACTCCGGTTGGTTGCAATATGACTACTTTCTCGAATCCAGGAGGAAAATAGGACATAGTGACAGTATCCTGGGCTGATATTATCCAAAACTGAAGCAATAAAATTAGAATTGAAAATATTTTAATTACCGATTTCATAATTCTGTGTTTAGATAAAATATAATACCGAAATATATACATTATTTAGTTGAAATAAGTGACTGATCTTTTTTTTTTCATGATAATGTTTATAACTAAACTACCGTATAAAAACATTCCATTAAGTATTCCTAGCCGCTTTTTGCCATGGAAACCTACCTTCCACCTCAACCTGTATTGACAAGCTCAGGAACGTACGGATCAAAACGATTAATCCTAATATAAATACCGACCTTAAAGTGGGATCGTCAGCAACAGTTGCCATAATATCTGCGGCAATAAGTATTTCTAAACCCAAAAGTATCGACTTACCCAAAGATTGTCGGAGCAAAGCATAATTATTAGTTTTCTTTTTACTAACAGAAATAAAAAAAATCAGGAGAGAATATAATGCTCCTATAAAAATTGTTAGTACTCCAATCATTTCAACTATATCCGAGATATAGTCGACATAAAATCTTAAATTCTCCATAATTATTTAATTTTTTACTTATACTCCTAGAAAGCCCAACTTATTCAATTACCATTTCATTAAATTATTGTTCTTCAATAGTATTTGATAATTCAAACATAGTTAATTAATTTTGTGTTGCAATAAATATGTTCGGTATTTTTTAATTACGCATCATTGGGGTTGAAAACAGTTTGATAAATAGCACAAATGACCACTGTGCTGAAAACTCGCTCATTGGGGAAAAATGAGAATCCATTCTTTTAAAAAATTACTAATTTAGCTGTAAAAACCAAAAAAAACTGAAACGATGAATATTTCATATAGCGATCCTCTTTCCCGGGCATGGGATAAAATGAAAAAGGCATTATTTCAACCATTTGACTTAGGTGTATGGTTTACATTAGGATTCACAGCCTTTCTTGCAGGTTTAATGGATGGTGCCGGTGGTCCTGGTGGTAATAATGCAAAATTTGGTAAAAGTTTTAAAGATGATAGATTTGATGTAGATGAATTTTTAGATTATCCATATATTGCATGGAACTGGCTCTTAGAACATTCATTTTGGTTTTCACTAATCATCATTGGAATATTTTTGGCAATTGCTATCATGATAGTTTTTACCTGGCTGAGTTCCAGAGGTTCGTTTATGTTTCTGGATAATGTAATTCATAGTAGAGCCGAAGTTGTTAAACCATGGCATGAATTTAAAGAGCAAGGTAACTCATTATTTGTCTGGCGATTAATTTATGGGTTTATTTGTTTCTTAGTAATTTGCACATCACTCATCTTTTCAGGAATAACACTTTTCGGTATATTTTCCAATTATGTGCCGTTATCCACCCGGATATTTACAATCATTGGGTTAGTCTTGCAATTCCTGACATTAGTGATAATTATGTCGTACATTTCATTGTTTTTGTCGAATTTTGTGGTGCCCATAATGTATAAGAATAAAATATCCACATCAAAAGCATGGACTATATTTCTATCTGTTTTTTCAAAACATATTGGCTATTTTTTATTGTATGGGCTGTTTATTTTTCTATTAATAATAGTTGTAGTTATTAGCATCATCTTTTTTGGTCTATTCACTTGTTGTTTAGGTTTTCTATTGTTGATTATTCCATATATAGGTTCGGTAGTAATGCTACCAATTAGCTATACTTTCAGAGCTTTTAGCGTAGAGTTTCTGGAACAATTTGGTGAGGATCTTGTGATCTTTCCAAAGCAAGAAGAGCTACCAGAAGTTTCGTCAGAATAGTTCCTGATGATAATTAACAAATTAAAACACGACCAGCGACTAATTCGATTTTTCATCGCAGGGGTATTATTTGCAGTAATAGTAGTATCTATCTTTTTAGATCCTTTGAATTATAGCATATCCAACTGTGCAATTAAACAAATGACAGGATATAGCTGTCCGACTTGTGGATTAACCAGATCATTTCATGCGGGAGCAAATTTGAATATAACTCAGGCATTTGCATTTCATATAATTGGTCCGCTTTTACTGTTAAGTGTTGTTTTATTATTTGTTAAATTTTCACTTGAATCAGCTACAGGCAAAGCTGTTCAACTTAAGATTAAACATTCTATCACTAAAATAGTATTGCTAACAATTGGTATAATCTGGGTACTTTTTTGGATATGGAAAGTAGTTACGGAAATTCCTTGAATATGGTAACAGGGATTAAATCATCCCAATCTCAGTACGGCATTTTATGCAGAGATGTTGACTCTTTTGATCAATATCTTCCACATAGGTACTGGATCTCATAACACATACCGGGACATGGCAATGTATTAATCCAAATGTGTGACCTAATTCATGTATAACAACTTTTGTGAACCGATTCATAAGCAATATTTCATTTTTCTTCATTCCATATTGTTCGTTTCTTAATCGGTATAGTGATGCAATTCCCGTACTGCCCTTAAAAGCAGCCTGTCCAAAAATATATGTCAGGATTGGAATGAAAAGATCTACGCGGACTAATCCAATTCTCTTTATAATTCCTGCAGAGTCCTTGGAATCTAATTCCATTAGTAATTTGTTACCATCGTATTGTCTTCGCATTGGATCATAGAATGCACTAATATCTATATGACTTTCTTCTCTACAAACCGGATATCTGTATTCGATTGCTACATCATTAGCTATTTGTTCGAGAAAATCCTTCTCGAAATGTCCGTGAGATATTAATAAAATACTTTGCTTATTCAACTACATTAATTTTTATATACTTGATTTCAATATTTATAATCATCTTCAAATTTCACTATTCCTAAACAGCTGGATTTATAAAAAATCAGATCGCTATTTCTTTGAAGATTCTAAACCGAATTTTTTAATTTTACTGTAGAGTGTTACTCTGTCCACTCTTAAGGCTTTTGCCGATCGGGATATATTCCAATCGTATTTATTAAGAATTTGGAGTATGTGTTTCATCTCAAGATCCTCCAAACTTTCAATGGAATTTGAAATGCTATCTTTTTCAATTGGAAGGTCTTTTAACCTGATTTCTTTATCGTTACCGATAACAATGGCACGTTCTATCATATTTTCAAGTTCCCGCACATTCCCGTGAAAATTATATTCTAAAATGCGCTTCATTGCCGAAGGATGGATTGAAATAATTTCCCTGCTCATGGAAGTACAATATTTATTGATAAAATAATCTACGAGTATTGGAATATCCTCAACTCTCTCACGCAGTGGTGGTACTGTAATATTTACAACATCCAGGCGATAAAAAAGGTCTTCACGAAAAGTACCTTTTTCTACCATTTTTTTCAAATCTTTATTTGTAGCACAGATAACTCTAAAATCGGAAGTTATTTCTTTATTACCACCAACCCTCACAAAGGTTTTTGATTCTAGTACGCGCAGCAATTCAATTTGCATTTTGGCAGAAATGGTGGCAATCTCATCCAGAAATATGGTTCCACCATCAGCCATTTCAAATCGACCTTTTCTGTTAAATGTGGCACCTGTAAAAGCTCCTTTTTCGTGTCCGAATAATTCACTTTCTAAAAGACTTTCGGTTAAAGCGCCGCAATGCACACTAACTAAAGGGAAATATTTTCGATGTGAGTTGGAATGAATAGCTTTGGCTATAAGCTCTTTTCCCGTCCCGCTTTCCCCTGTAATTATAACCGGGGAATTAGATTGAGCTACCTTTTCCACTTCCTTAAGAACCTTTATCATAGCTTCGCTATTCCCTATTATATCTTCTACATTCTCAAGGGTAACAACTTTATTGCGTAAAGCCTCATTTTCTACTTTTAAATATATCTGACTGGCAGCATTTCGAATTAAATGGGAGAGATCATCGGGGTCGAAAGGCTTTGTTATATAATCATAAGCTCCATCTTTTAGAGCTTGCACGGCCGTTGCCACAGATGCAAAAGCCGTCATTATTATAACGATTGAATCCTTGTTTAAACTTCTGATCCTACGGTGCATTTCCATTCCATCCATTCCGGGCATTTTAATATCAGCCAAAATGATGTCAAAATTTTTAGATTCAAGAATTGATAATGCTTGCTTTGCATTTTCAGCACAGTCCACGAGATAACCATCATCGATGAACCAGTTGTATAAAGAATCTCTTACCGATTCTTCATCGTCAACAATTAATATTGAAATTTTTGCTGCCATAATACTTATTTTTAATTCTTCAGTAAAGGTAAAATTATGGAAATGGTTGTTCCTTCTCCCAATTTTGAATCTACTTCAATTTTTCCTTTATGGACTTGAACTATACCATGAACAATAGCTAATCCCAATCCGATACCACTTGCTTTTAGTTTTGCTGAGAAAAAAGGTTCAAAAATCTGCGGAATATCTTCAGCGTCAATACCTACGCCATTATCCGTTATCTCGATTTTTACCAATTTTTCATTTGGATTACTCGTTTTTATTGTTATTTCTCCATTCTCATAAACGGCTTCCGATGCATTAAGCAAAATAGCGATACAAGCCTGCTTAATCTGATTTTCGCTGCATTCTATTAAATCCCATTCGGCAGAAAGATCTGCAAGAAAGTTTATGTTTGCAATTTTCATCTGGTGAGCCATCAGCGTATAGGCTTCAGCTAATACTTTATGTAGATGTCGAGGTTTAAAGTCCTGATGATCTTTTCTTGAAAACTCCAATAAACCGTTAACAATTTCGCCACAGCGTTTCATTTCTGTTTCAACCATTTTTAAATATTTTATCAACGGCATTTTTATTTCATCATCCAACTTCAGCTTTTTTAATTTCTTATGAACCAACTTTGTATAAGTTAATGCACCCGACAATGGATTATTTATTTCATGTGCAACAGAAGAAGATAATTTACCCAATGATGTGATTCGTTCAACATGTATTAATTCATTTTGCATTTCTGATAATTCTTCTGTCTTTTGTTGAACTTTATATTCAAGTTGCTGCGACCACTCTTGCAACTCATTTGTTGCTGCTTGCAGGTTATCAAGCATATTATTAAATGCAATGGAAACCAGCCTTATATCATATAGCTGATTTGGTTTTGTCTCCAATCTTGTGCTTTTATCACCTCTCGATACTGCTTCACTGGCTTTAATTATTGCTTTTAATGGATTCTTAATTTTTTTCCTGGCGAAAACCATCAAAAACACTACCAGCAAGATAGTAGTAACTATTGCCAACAGGTAGGACTTTTTAAGGTTTGCATCCAGATCCTCCAATGGAATCCTTATAACGAAGGAACCCAGTACTTCTTCATTTTTATCATGTGCGTGACATGCAGCTGTATAACATGATGGCTCATTTAAAATTGGCGATCTAATAAGAAGCAATCTGTTATCATAATTTTTCGGACTCATCTTACATTCGCTATCGATATTTATGATTCTGAAAGATTTCTCTTTTCGGGGAAACATTGTCATAATATTCTCGTGGCAGTTTTTGCAATTTGGATTACTGTGCCCTACTGAGTCTATTGAAAAGGAGGAATAAACAAGATTATCCTCATTATCATACATATTAACATCTTCAATACCTGGCATTTCATTGATAATATTCAGCATGTTTTGCAGCGCTGTTTTATCATTCTCAAGCATGTATTGATATAAAGCTCCTTCAACCATAGAACCAATATTATTTCCGCTTTGTTGAATATTACTTTCCATATATTCCTTGTTTACGGTCTTGAATATCGTTCCAAAAGAAACAAATAGAAAAATTGACAGGGCAGCAATTACTATAACCACCTGACCATATATAGATGAATGGAAGGTAAAATATTTTTTAGATTTTGATTTTCCTTTGTTATCTTTTGGTGATATATTGTCAAACAAAGCCATTATAAAAATTCTTTAAGTAATTATTTGGTTATTTTTTTATAGTCGATATATATTGGGTTAAGATATCTTTCTAACTACAGTTAATATTAATATGCTTGCCTCATGCGTTCATGCTTTTGCTTTAATTCTTTACTATTGGTAAAATCACAGAGATAGTAGTTCTCTTACCTAATTCAGAATCTACTTCCACCCTTCCATTATGACTTTTAACAATTCCATGTACTATTGCTAACCCCAAACCAATACCACTTGCTTTCTGTTTGTTGGAGAAAAATGGTTCAAAAATATGCGGGATATCTTCAGGGGCTATACCTACGCCGTTATCCGAAATCTCAATTTTTATATTATCTGCATCCGGATTACTTGTTGTCATTATTATTTCTCCATTCTCTAAAACTGCCTCTGAGGCATTCAGAATAATGGCAACACAAGCCTGTTTAATCTGATTCTCACTACAATTTATCAAATCCCATTTGGCTGAAAAATTTGTTTGAAAACCAATATTTGCCATTTTCATTTGATGTGTCATTAAAGTATAAGCTTCCTCTAATATAGTATGTAGATGCTTGGTTTTAAAGTCCTTCTGATCTTTTCTTGAAAATTCCAACAAGCCTTTAACAATGTCACCACATCTTTTTGTTTCTATTTCAATAACCTTTAAATATTTTAGAATCGACTCTTTTATAGTAGCATCAAACTCTGGTTTATTTAATTGTTTTTGTACCAACTTTGTATACGTCAAGATACCAGATAAAGGATTATTTATTTCATGTGCAACAGATGATGATAATTTACCCAAGGATGCGATTCTTTCAACATGGATTAATTCGCTTTGCATTTCAGAAAGCTCTTCTGATTTTTTTTGTACTTTATATTCAAGTTGTTGTGACCAATTTTGCAGCTCGTTTGTTGCTGTTTGTATATTATCAAGCATATTATTAAATGCTGTGGAAACTAACTTCATATCGTACAATTGATTGGGTTTTATCTCCAACCTACTACTATTATCACCTTTAGATACAGCTTCACTTGCTTTTATTATCGCATTTAAAGGATGCTTAACCTTTTTTCTTGTGAATAGAATTAAAAACACGACTAGTAAAAAAGTTGTCAGTGCTGCCAATAAGAAAAAATCAGTTGAAGATTCAGCTACTGCCTCATCAAGATCTTCTAATGGGATTCGAATAACAAAAGAGCCAAGGACTTCTTCACTTTTCGGATGTGCATGACATGCGGCAGTATAGCAGGATTTTTCATTTAATATAGGTGACCTGATTAAAAGAATTCTGTAATCATAATCCTTTTGACTCATCTTACACCCATGGTCAATATTAATAATCCTAAAAGACTTCTCTTTTCTGGGAAACATAGTAACTATATTCTCATGACAATCCTTGCAATTTGGATTGTTGTGCCCGACTGTGTCAGCAGAAAAAGATGAATGAACCAGGTTGTCCTGATTGTCATACATATTAACATCCTCAATTCCTGGCATTGTGTTAATAACATCGATCGTATTCTGCAATGCGCTTCTATCGTTTTTGAGCATAGAATAATATAAAGCTCCTTCTACAATCGATCCAATATTATTTCCATTTTGTTGAATGACAGTATTCAAATATTCTTCATTTACTGACCTGAAAATGACACCAAATGACAGAAAAAGAAAAAGGGATAATATAGTTATGGTCCAAACTACCTGACCATAAATTGACGATCGGAATTTTAATTTTTTTCTAAAAAATCTATTCACGATTTCTTGCATTTATGTTTATTAAAGAAGATCATGCAACCGGTAAAATTGATTAATTCTTTAATAAACTTTGGCTACTTAATAGGCAACTGCAAAATACTAAAATTAATCAAGTAATTTACAATTCTTTAATAATTTATTCTTTCTGATGATTAAAATCCAGAAATTCCATTTGGAAATCTTCCCATACTTCATTGGGGAGCTCTGAAAGTATATTGTCGCGCAATTCACCACCATCCTGTAACAATATCATTGAAGGTTCAGATGAATACTTTTTCATAGACCCACCCATCAGAAAATCCTTAAATCTTTCTAATTCCTTTGAGGCCCAATTTGTCGCCTCTTCAGCAAAATAATATGTGCTGGTATCAGCTATCCAGTTTGTGGGTTTCATTTTGTATACCCAGCCCTTTTGATAAGGATCTTCATTTAAGATGTCAGGATTCTCAGAAAGTATTGAGTTGGTTTTCGTGATCTTACCTGAAATTGGCGAATATATTCTGAGATGTTTGCCATCTTTATCAATCTCCGTAAGCAAATCTCCCTTATGAATTGTTTCGCCCGGATTTTTAAGATTAGTAAATTTTACTTCTCCTGCAAGATGCTGAAGAAAATCATCCAATCCCACCTTTGCAACTCCTGATTCTTCCAGATGAGTCCATGTATGATTTTTATTGTAAAATAATCCTTGGGGAATTCGCAAAATATTAGATGATAGATTCCCTAACACTTTTTGAATTTGTTGTTTTATTACCACTTGATTACTGGCTATTTTCCAAAAAACAATAAAGATTAATAAATAGCCAATAACAAATATATATTCTATTCCCTTTGTATCGTAAATATCTATTCTACTGAAAGTTTCCATTTTTCTTTACTTTTATTATTATTAACATATGGTTTTTCTAACTCTTCTTTTTCAATTTTTAAAGGAGGTTCATTGTAAACAGGCATTCTTCTAACTATCCATCTGAATACTAAAAGTTGTACAAATATTACAGCAACACTAACAACTATTTCCATCCAGGTAGGAAAGTGAATAACATTGTCATACCATTGAAATGCAATTGTTGATATATTGAGTCTGTTTAGCACAATGCCTATTATTGCCATTACAGCAGCAGTTCTGACAAATATCAAATTACGGTGCCTGTATCCACGCATAAATAATAAACAAGGAACTAACACAAATCCAATTACTTCTACGAGATACCAATAACCCCACTTAGAATTAATATATTCATAGTTTTTACCATGTACAAATACTAAAACTGTCATGAATATATAAACGAAAATTGTAATTGCACAAATCCTTGCAAGGCTTATAATAATATTTTTGTGAGAACCCTTGTACACAACTGACATTTCACGTTTGAATACTCTTTGGTTAATAGTCTCCATTATAATCACCAGTGAAAGTCCGGCAAAAATGCTGGAAATAAAGAAAAGTATCGGAATAAACTCTGAATACCATAGTGGATGGATCTTTGGCTTCGCCATTAAAAAGAGAGCTCCTAAACCTGATTGGTGTAATGTAGAAAGTGCTATTCCAAAAATAACCACACCCAAGGTTAATGAAACTGCGAATTTGCGTATTTTTTTATGTCCGGTCCACTCTGTAATAGTTGGAGAAAACTCAATAAATAAAGCTCCCATATAGAGAATGAAATGCCAGGCTACTAAAAAGAGAACCGAACTTATTCCAAAAGAGTTACCAATTATTGGGTTAATTACTTTCCATGGACGTCCCAAATCGAGTAGCAGGGCGCCTGCATAAAACATATAGGCAAGCAGAGCATAAAGTACTGTTGCCTTAACGACTGGACGATATTGTTCCAATCCAAGGATGTACACCATAAATGTTACCACAAAAGCTCCTCCTGCAAAAGCCACTCCGGTAATCACATTAAAATTAATCCACAGTCCCCAGGGGAGTTCTTGAGAAGCATGAATAACAGAGCCCAATCCATACGTGAAACGAATTACAAGAATAACTAAAGCTGCAAGAATCGTTATCCCTGAAATTATATTGAATGGAGTGACAATTTTTCCTTTAGGTTTTAATTCACTAATTATGAATTTAAAAAATCCTTTTTGATGTTCGCTGTTCATGACTAATTCAATTTTTTGTAGGTTATATCTTCTTTTCTTTTCACGGTTGAATTATTCAGACCGAGTAAAAATGCCGGCCACAGGATCAGAACGGCTGGAACTGAATACAGGAACGTTTTGTTAAAATTTGGAAATGATGTGGTTCCAAGATCGTTTCTTAATCCTAATTCTTCAAACGGTACTGAAGCAAGATAAAGCACTCCTGTTCCACCAACTTCGTGTTCACCGTAAAGGTTATGATTATATTTTTCTGGCTCGGCATATATACGGCTTTTGGCAATTTCAATAAGGTCTCTTCTTTTCCCAAACATAAGCGCTCCTTCTCCACAAATCTCAACACATGCCGGTTGGCCCCCTTCCTTAACTAGTTCGTAACACATTCGACATTTTTGAATTTTAGGATTCGGATTATCGTATTCAAATTTTGGCATATCGTACGGACAAGAAATCATACACGATCTGCAACCCATACATTTATTTTCACGCCAGATAACAGGACCTTCATCAGTTTTTAGCATTGCTTTTGTAAGACATGCTGATGCACAAGCAGGATCATTACAATGATTACAAGCCCTTCTAATATATTGCTCACCTTTTGATGTATTATAACAATTAACAACTATTCGACTTTTGTCATCAGTTTTTCGTACAACGCCAGGTAACGGTTCACCTGTGGGATCCGGCAGTCCATATTGTTCCGCACAAGCATATTCGCAGCTTTGACAACCAACACAAAGCGTTGAATCATAAAGAATTCCATCGAATTCAACAACGTTCTTTTTACTATTCGTGGTCCCAAGACTCTTTCCCACAGTAAGTGTAGCCCCGGCAACTCCAAGGAATTTTAAAAAGTTTCTTCGATCAATACCCATAATTTCCAATTTTAGTAATTAATAAAAACTCGTTCTTAAATTGAATTATTTATTTTGATGTGTCAATAAAATTTGTTTGAAAACCTTCCCATACTTCAGGTCCAAGTTCAGCCAGAATACCATCTCTTATTTCACCACCATCTTGTAGTACACAATAAGAATACTCTACTGTATTTGGCTTTAACGTATCAGCAAGAAAATCCTTTAGCCTTGCGAATTCACTCTTTAACCATTCTTTATATTTTGTTTCCATAATTAAAAACCGGATTTCTCTTATCCAATTTGTTGGTTCTATTGTATAAACCCAACCATCCGAATAAGGAGATGAGTTTATTAAAGATGAATCGCCAAGAAGTGTTTCGTTTTGTGCTCTAATGGTTCCTGAAATAGGGGAATTAACATGCAATTGTTTGCCTTTATGTATTATGGAAAGAAGTTGGTCACCCTTTTTTATCTTCTTTCCAGGATTTTCCATTTTTATGCTGGTAAGAGGACCAGTAACATGCTGAAGAAAATCATCAATTCCAATTCTAACCATCCCATCTTTTTCCATAAAAGCCCAGGTATGAGTTTTGTCAAAATACAGACCTTTTGGGACTTTAACAGAGTTCTCGTCAAAAACAAGCGGATAAATAGAAGAGGCATTTAGAACTGCTTTTCTTTTACGTTTTGCTCGCCGAACTACCAGTGTTACTATGAAAACAGTCGCTATGGCAGATAATGAAATAATTATTATTAATAATTTAGATGTTGCATAATCTTCATTTGCAGTAATTACCTCAATCTCATCATATAGCAGGATATCTAATTTCCTTTGTCTTTCGCTATAAACCAGATCAGAGTACCCGATAGGGTTTAAAAATTGTTGTCCATCTGTAAGAATCCATTTCAAGAATCCCAATTCACTTTCATTTTTTGGTTTTGCAGTAGATACGGCATAGATATTATTAAATAAGGCAGGAGGATATTTTCCAATCCATACACCTCGCGACAAAGAGTTCAGATCGCTATATATACTTTCCTTATAATCAATTATACCATTCTTATTTCTATCTATAGGCAATAATTTAATATGGTCAATGGTATTACTTTTACTAAAATTAACGATGTTTATCATTTTACAAAACCCAAGTGCATATGGGTCTTTTTGAATGGCAGATATCAATTCCTTTTCGTTTTCTACTCTAATTCCATTTAATGCAATTTGATTGACGTTTAAGAAATTAGCTACTACGGAATTTAGCGATTCATCGTTAATCATATAAAAATTAACAGGTGTAGTTTGACTATTTCCTAATAACATTCCCCAGCACTGTTTTTCAGGATTTTCAAAAATCAGGGCAAACTCTTCTGCAGAAATACCATGTTTGTCTATTTCCTCCAGAAATGGGTTTTTTGAATTAATAATTGGTACTACGACATTGCGACCAATTTCGATTTCCCACAATGGTTCACTATTAATTGTTTTATATATTTCATTTGAAATGAAGCGTAAATCTTTACCTGTATTAGCAGACTTAGATATAGTTGCTTGCGAAACATTATTAACCTCAATTTTCAAATTTGGTTTTAAACTACAATACTCGCTAGCCAATTTGGAAGTGAGATGATATAAGTCCTGAGTACAATAAACATTTATTGAACTCTCTTGCGTAGGATTGTTTTTACTCTCCCCTTTACTGTTTGCGGTTACGCTAATTAGGAGAAAGATTCCACTTAATAATAAGATTACGTTTTTCATTGTGGTAAGTTTTAAGTTCGTTGTTAAATAAATTCAACGAATAAGTTTTTCTTTGTTTATTTATTAAACACAAAATATAGTATTCAATTACAATGCCAAACGAAACAAATAGGGTTTAACAATCTGTTTATCAAGGTATTAATTCGAGCAACAATTGTTAAATATCTTGTATGAATTGTTGAATATCTCAACACCTTAGGTTACTGGAGCATATAAAATGCTGCTAATCTAGAGATTAGAAGAGGTGTTTAATATTTCAACACATGTTGTATAATTCAACATACGTTGAGTTTTCCTGCAAATTAGTGTAAGATGAACCTGAAATATATATCAATTTCCCATTCTCACATTCAATCATTTTCGCATTTAAGCATTCCCTCATTCTCACATTTAAGCATTCAATCAAACCATTGAAACTTGTCGCAACAACCACAACATCAATTTGGTTCTTTTGGATATTAAATTACCTGACTGGATGGATATGAAATCACTAAACTAATCCGTGAATTCAACAAAAATGTTGTTATTATTTCCCAAACAGCATATTCATTAGCCAGCGATAAAGAAAAAGCACTTGAAGCAGGGTGAGAAGATTATATTACAAAACCTATAGTTGATGGTAATCTGTTAAATATGGTAAATAAGGTTTAAGGAACCGATAACGAAACAATATTTATTTGTTCAGTGATAGTATTCTCATCATAATACAGAAATAAAATTATGAAAGCACATTAGTTTAAAATATTACGTGTATTTTAGTCGTCAAAATAAATATTTTTAACTTTCAAAGATGTTAAACAATTGAAGTACAATATGAAAGCTAAAATCAAAATATTAATTCTCGAAGATGTTCTATTCGATCTTGAGTTAATCCTTCTTGAATTAAAAAAAGCCAAAATTAAGTTCAACCATCTCCATGTTGAAACTGAAAAAGACTTTAGAAATGCTCTGATTGATTTTTGTCCCGACCTAATTCTTTCCGATTACAGTCTGCCGCAATTCACAGGTATTGAAGCATTAAAGATAGTAAGGGATATTTCTCCCACACTGCCTTTTATAATTGTAACCGGATCGATGAATGAAGAGGTTGCTGTTAAGTGTATGAAAGCCGGTGCTTCAGACTATATTTTAAAAGAACATATAGGCAGGTTGGAGTCTGCAATAATTGGTGCTATTGAGAAACAAAAGTCAGCAGAAGCCAAAATAGAAGCAGAAAACTACTTGCGAGAAAGTGAAGATAGGCTGAACGCTGCTCAAAAACTTGCCCAGTTAGGTTATGTTGATATAAATTTAGTAACTGGTGAAATCGAATGGTCGGATGAAACATATAATATTTGTGGATTCAATCGCACCGAATTTAAACCCACGCTTGATAATACAATAAATATTGTTCACCCAAATGATGCTGAATTTGTACAGAAAGAATTCGAAAGGGCTTTGAAGGGCGAAAAGGAATATGATGTTGTACATCGTAATATTCGCCCTGATGGAAGTATTATCTGGGTGCATGCATTGGGGAAAATTACTTGTGACAATAAGGGTATTCCAATTCGAATGATGGGAACCACTCTCGATATTACCGAGCGTAAGAATTCAGAAGAAGATCTTAAACAACAGCATTCTCTTAACGAAATTATTAATAAAATTCAGTCTCAGTTCATTATCAGTTCCGATAAAAGTAAAACTTTTGATTTAATGTTACAAGATTTGCTTAAACTCACTGGAAGTCAGTTCGGTTTTATCGGAGATGTGTTGTACACAGAAAGCAAAGTCCCTTACTTGAAAACTTATGCCTTGACAAATATTTCGTGGGATAAGGCGACTAGTGAGTTTTATAATAAAAATGCGCCTGAAGGACTCAAATTTCACAACTTAAACACGCTTTTCGGAGCTGCATTGAAAAGCAAGGAATCCATCATATCCAATAATACCGCCCAAGATCCTTTGAGTGGTGGAATACCTCAAGGGCATCCCAAACTTGAGTCGTTTATGGGACTACCTTTAAAAATAGGCAATAAACTAATTGGAATGATTGGTATGGCAAATCGCAAGGGTGGTTATAACCAGAAGCTTATAGATTATCTGCATCCTGCGTTATTAATGATTTCCAATATTATGCAGGCATACCAAATAAATAACGAACGCATAAAGGCAGAAAAAGCACTTCAGGATAGTGAGGAAAGTCTTAGTTCGGCACAGAAAATTACTCATATCGGCAATTGGGATTGGGATATCATTAATAATACGGAAACTTGGTCTCAGGAAACCTATAATATTTTTGGTGTCGACAGGAAGAATTTTACTCCCAACTACGAAAAATACATGAATGCTATTCATCCTGACGACCGCGAATCTGTGGCTAAGGCGATTGGGGCAGGAATGGAAAAAGACGTTCCAGTGGATATTGACTACAGAATTAAACGTCCCGATGGTTCAGAACGCGTAATAAACTCAAAAGGGAAAACCATTCGTGATAAAAAGGGTAAACCAATTCGATTGCTCGGCACCTGCCACGATATTACCGAGCGTAAGGAGGCAGATGAGGAAATTAGCAGACTGGCAAATATGTTGGATGTTGCCCCCAACTCGATTACGATTCATGATTTTAATGGGAATTTCTTATATGCAAATCAAAAAACTTATGATTTACACGGCTATTCAGAAGCTGAATTTCAGGCTCTTCCATTAGGTAAACTCGATACACCTGACACAGCAAGACTGATCCCTGCAAGAATGAAAGAATTATCCGAACATGGCACAGCAAACTTTCAGGTTGAACACTATAAAAAGGATGGTTCCATTATTCCTTTGGAAGTATATGCTCGAATAATAAAATGGGGTGACGCCAATGCTGTTCTCAGTATTGCCACCGATATAACGGAACGCAAACTTGCTGAAGAATCATTAAAGATGAGCGAGTTAAAATATAAAACCTTATTTGATGAAGACCTAACCGGAAATTTCATTGCATCAGTAGATGGTAAGTTTTTGATATGTAATCTCGCTATGGCTAAGATATTTGGTTTTGATTCGGTAGAAGAAATACAAAAGATAAATATTTCTTCTTTATATCTGCCAGATAATTCTCGTGAGGAGTTTCTAAACCTTATCAGGAAAGAGAAAAGAGTGGTAGAGCATGAAACTGAGTATATTCTTCCGGACGGCAGAGTTATTTCTGTTATTCAAAATGTGATTGGAGAATTTGACGAAAATGACAAATTGATTCGTTTGAAAGGGTATATGTTTGATAATACTAAACGCAAACATGCAGAGCAAATCCAAAAGATATTATACAATATTTCCAGTTCGGTTATAACCAGCAATAATCTGGAAGAATTAATTAGTGTGATACAACTAGAACTGGAAACTATAATCGATGTATCTAATTTTTATATTGCACTTTATGACGAAAAAACGGATTCTATTGCCCTACCTTTTTTCGCTGACGAAAAAGATAAATTTACATCTTTTCCTGCAGGAAAAACATTAACTTATTATGTAATTAAAACTCAAAAGTCGCTTTTGGCTACAAAAGATGTTATAGAGGTTTTGGAGCAGAGTGGTGAGATAGATAGTTTTGGATCAAATTCAGAAATATGGCTTGGGGTTCCTCTGAAAGTTAATGGAAAAGTGACAGGTGTTCTTGCTGTACAAAGTTATACTGACGAAAATGCTTATAGTGTGTCGGATATGGAAATACTGGAATTTGTTTCTGAGCAGGTGAGCATTTCGGTTGAACGGAAGAAAACAGAACAGGATTTAATAAAGGCTCTTGAAAAAGCACAGGAATCTGACCGTTTAAAAACTGCGTTTCTAACAAATATGAGCCATGAGGTACGTACACCAATGAATGGCATAATGGGTTTCACGGATTTGCTGAAATCCCCTGATCTAACAAGTCTGCAACTGAACAAATATATTGATATAATTGCAAGAAGTGGCGATCGGATGCTGAATACAATCGGCAATCTTATGGATTTTTCAATAATAGAATCAGGACAAATGCAAATTTCAATTTCTGAAATTGAGATAAACCGGAAAACTCTAGATTTATATTCGTTTTTCAAACCTGAAGTAGAGAAAAAAGGAATGATCCTTGAGCTAAATAATTCTCTATTTGCAAATGAATCGATTATTAAAACAGATATTGATAAACTTAATTCAATTCTTACCAACCTCATTAAAAATGCAATTAAATACAGTCATAAAGGGATTATTGAATTTGGATATATCAAAAAAGGGAGATTTCTCGAATTCTATGTAAAAGATAATGGAATTGGTATTAATGAAAAGCGACAGCAGGCAATTTTTGATCGATTTGTTCAAGCCGATATTGAGGATAGAGATGTTTATGAAGGCAATGGATTAGGACTGTCAATTTCAAAAGCCTATGTTGAAATGCTGGGAGGGAAAATTTGGGTAGAATCACAAGAAGGATTAGGTTCTACTTTTTATTTTACAATTCCATACAAACCAGTTATAATCGAAATACCTGATAAAACTGAAACCACTGTCCATAGCAGTCAGGGTGGTAAATTAGGTGTTATATCGAAACGTATAATTGATCCTGAAGATTCAGGACTGAAGATACTTATTGTTGAAGATGAAGAGTTTGCAGATCTACACTTATCTATTATACTAAAAAACATAGCAAAAGAAATATTACATGCAAAAACAGGTACCGAAGCTGTTGAGATTTGCCAAAATAACCCTGACCTCGATTTAATTCTTATGGATGTTAAAATGCCAATTATGGATGGATATGAGGCCACTAAGGAAATCCGAAAATTTAATAAAGATGTGCTGATAATTGCTCAAACTGCTTATGCTTTACTGGGCGATAGGGAAAAAGCACTTAAGGCAGGGTGTGATGATTATATTTCTAAACCTATCGTTGAGATTGATTTGTTAAATAGGATTGATTCGACGTAATTGAACCGATAATGAAACATGAAGACTCGTTCTAGATATGGTCTCAACCACTTTATAATATTACTTTGCGCTCCCCAATACTGGTTCAAGTTTTCAACCCAATACAACAATTATACTGGCTCAAGTTTGCAACTTGAACCTTTAGGACATACTCCTATCGAGCGAACAATACATCTGAACCGGAGCAAAAAGGGATTACTAGCTTGTTCCTATAAGGTGGCGTCCTACAATTGAAAGCCTAAAAATCTTCTACCGAAGACTCTGTGTTTTTGTTTTTCTTTCGCTTTTGCAATAAAACTTGCAACGCTTAGAAATTGTGTTGTTTGATCGGGATTAACTGTGTTGATCCCAAAATGGGGGATCCTGGCATGCATAGAAACCCAAATCCTTTAGCAAGGATTTTGTGTTTTTGTTTTTCTTTCGCTTTTGCAATAAAACTTGCAACGCTTAGAAAAACAAAAACCCACAACTTTCGTTGTGGGTTTCCTTTTGCGGAGAGTAAGGGATTCGAACCCCTGGACCCCGCGAAGGGTCAATGGTTTTCAAGACCACCGCATTCGACCACTCTGCCAACTCTCCGGGGGCAAAAATAATATTTTTTGTAACGAACCAGACTTTGAATGATGATTTTTGGAAGAATTTTAATTATAACCTGAAAATCTGAATGTTATGCTTACAACTAATTGATAGATCAATATTTTGAACACAAGTGATACAGTCTTTCTATTTGTTGTGTATTATCAGAAAAGCTACAATGAACAACCCGTTTGTTTTCAAAATATTTTCCTGAATATTCAGAAGCTTCATCGGAAAGTGCTAACCAAACTGGAGTTTCAGCACCTTGGGTTGGTGATTCATGTCCGCCAAACCCCAGATTATTGCTCAGCTTTGAATTTACATCTCCGGGATGACAGGCATTAACTTTTATACTATGAGTCGAAAGTATGTTTGCAAAATATGTTGACAGCATACGATTAGCCTGTTTTGATTGTCGGTATGCGGAGTCGTTGTTATATGATCTGTGTTTGAATTCAATATCGTTAATATCAAGTCCTCCGGTCCAATAGCTTGCAACATTAACAATACGGGCATCAACAACATCATGCATAAATTTGCTCATTAAATTCATCATCCAGATATATCCAAGAACATTTGTGGCAAATTGCATTTCAATACCTTCATGAGTTTCCTGACGCGAACGAGGAGTTGTGGCAGCATTGTTCACTAATACATGAAGAGGTCCCTCCCATCTCGCTGCTAACTGTTCAATAGATTCTTTTCTTGACAGGTCAACAACTTCATAACGTACAAATTTATTTAAGGAAGTACTTTTAATGTCATCAACTGCACTAATTAAACTGTCCTTATCTCTCCCTACAAGAACAACCTCATATAGATGATTGCGGGCAATGGTTTCAGCAGTAGCTTTTCCAATCTTTCCGTAAGCTCCGGTTATGATTGCAATTCTTTTATTCATTTCACACTAATTATTAATTATCAATAAACCAATCGCTAATTATCCAACAACCAATTATCCTTCCATCCTATAAAAATAATAATAAAGATTGTACTTTTGCAACTTCAAATTTTTTTAATCAAAACACTAATATGAAACATGCTGAAATACATACCGCCAAAGGTATAATGAAAGTTAATTTTTTTGAAAAGGATGCTCCTAAAACGGTTGCTAATTTTATTAGCCTTGCGGAAAAAGGTTATTACGATGGACTTAATTTTCACCGTGTTATACCAAATTTCGTAATACAAGGTGGGTGCCCTGATGGAACAGGAGCAGGTGGTCCTGGCTACTCAATTGACTGTGAACTCGAGGGTGATAATCAATTTCATGACAAGGGTGTTCTATCAATGGCACATGCAGGAAGAAACACCGGAGGGTCACAATTTTTCATTTGCCACTCTAGAGAAAACACTTCACATCTTGACCGAAATCATACTTGCTTTGGTAAGGTTTATGAAGGTGATGAAGTGATAGATAATATCCGCGAAGGTGACAAAATTGAAAAAATAGTTATTACTGAAGAATAATGAATACAGTTGGTTATCGGGTTGTTAGGTTGACTGTTAACTACAATTTCAATCAACAACACGGTAAACTTTAAATTAAGTCTATGATTTTTTTACGTCCTGAATTCTTGTATGGTTTATTTGCACTTTCCATACCTCTCATAATACACCTTTTTAATTTCAGGAGGCATAAGAAATTATATTTCAGTGATATATCCCGATTAAAAACAATCGCTACTCATACCCGTAAAGAGCAGAAACTCAAACATCTTATTGTTCTGTTATTGAGGATGCTGGCAATCCTCTTTATTGTAATTGCAATTTCCGGTCCTGAACTTAAAAAAGATGACCTTGCTGCTTCTTCGACTTCACAAACAGTTGCTTTATACATTGATAATTCATTCAGTATGATGGCTGAAGGACAAAGCGGTAGACTTTTTGAGAGTGCTAGGCAATATGCTTTACAGGTAATTGAGGGCGCAAGTGAAAACACCAACTTTATTATATTATCGAACAGTAACACCGGACAACTTAACAGAGTATTAGGACAGGAGGCTGCTATTTCGGAGCTTGAAAAAATGGAGATCTCATATAATTCAAAGAAATTATCGCAGGTAATTGGATCCCAAAACAGGATTCTTGAAAATAGTGAAATACATAATAGCACTATATATCTGTTTTCTGACTTTCAGGCATATACCTCTGATATAACATCACTTCCAGAAGACACCGTAAATAGGTACTTAATAATACCGTTTACTCATATTCAGAGTAAAAATATTTATATCGATAGTTGCCAAATCTACTCACCCGATGTAATGAAAGAAAAAGTAATCGGACTTTCTGTCTGGATAAAAAACGACTCGGATACTGATTATGAGAAAGTCCCCTTAAAATTATCCATAAATGGACACCAGAAGGCAGTAGCAGGAATTGATTTAAAAGCTGGAACCTCAAAACAAGTAGATCTCAATTTTACTGTTTCAGAATCGGGCTGGCATTATGGACTGATTGAGATTGAGGATTTCCCTATTACTTTTGACGATCACATGTATTTTGCTTTTGATGTTAAACAGAACATTGAAGTGCTTATAATTGGTCCCAAAGGAAGTAATAGATATTTAAACAATTTTTATAGTTCTGATGACATTTTCAAGATCACTGAAATGAACTATCGCTCCATTGATTTTGGAAAGTTTAAAAATTTTGATCTTGTAATACTAGCTGGTATTCCAAATATTTCTACGGGTTTAACCAGTAATGTAAAGCAATATATCACGGAAGGTGGGAATTTATTATTTATACCTCCCAACCAAGAATCTCATGAGGATATTTCAGTATTTCTGAAAGAAATGAATGCCGGTAATATTATCCGATTCGACACATCAGAAACTCGTGTATCACGTCTGAAACTATCAAATGATTTATTTTCAGAGTCGATAACTAAGGTTCCTCAGAATGCCGATTTACCAACTATTAAACAACATTACCATTATAATTTCCCTATCTCTTCGGGTGTTGAAACACTTGTAAGCCTGCTGTCTGGTAACGACTTCCTGTCAAAAAAGAATATTGGCTCAGGACAGCTTTATTTGCTTTCAGTTGGACTTGACGACAGCTATGGAAACTTTGCTTCTCATCTATTGTTCGTACCCATAATGCATGGCGTGGCATCAAAAGGTAGTTCTGTAAAAAAACTTTTTTATACACTTGGTAAAGACCAGAATATTACGTTAAACATTGACAATAGCATAGTCTCAGAATCTCCATTCTACTTGTCATCACCACAAACTCAACCATATATAATTCCCGGACAGAAATATAAAAATGGAAAATTAATTTTATCGCTTGATGAACTCACATTACAAGATGGTTACTATAATTTAATGATGTCCGATTCTGTAGTTTCAGTTATTGCATTCAATTTTAACAGAGATGAATCAGAAATGAGTTTTCTAAACAGTGAAGAACTTGAAGATATGTTTGAAGAATCGGGCTTACAAAATTTCACAATATTAAATACATCCGACCCAAATTATTCAGAAATTGTAAACGCTTTGCAAAAAGAAAGTGATTTTTGGAAGCTATTTATTATTTTCGCACTTTCTGTAATTTTTATTGAAATATTAATCCTGCGCTTTTGGAAATAATGATAATAAATTTGTAGGGTTTTTAGACTACAGAATAACTAACAACACATTTAATAATTTAAAAACATACTTTAATAAACAATGAGTGAGCTTGAAGAGATAAATGAACAAAAAGATGAATATCAACCTATTATCGAAGATAAACATACGGTTACACACCTCAAAGGTATGTATGAAAACTGGTTTCTTGATTATGCATCCTATGTTATCTTAGAGCGCGCCGTTCCTGAAGTTTATGATGGATTAAAGCCAGTTCAACGACGGATACTCCATGCAATGAACCGACTTGATGATGGACGATATAATAAGGTAGCAAACATTATTGGTCATACAATGCAATTTCACCCTCACGGTGATGCCTCAATAGGTGATGCTCTTGTTCAATTAGGCCAAAAAGAGTTGCTTATCGACATGCAGGGTAACTGGGGAAATACATTAACCGGTGACAGAGCTGCTGCTCCTCGTTATATTGAAGCACGTCTTTCAAAATTTGCAAAAGAAGTCGTCTTCAACCCAAAAACCACAAATTGGAAATCTTCTTATGATGGCAGAAACAAAGAGCCACTAACTCTTCCAGTAAAATTTCCTTTACTTTTAGCGCAAGGAGTTGAAGGAATAGCCGTTGGATTGGCTTCAAAAATCTTACCTCACAATTTTTGCGAACTTATTGATGCATCAATTCTCCATTTACAAAATAAAGATTTCAATATTCTCCCGGATTTCATAACCGGTGGTATGGCTGATTTTACAAAATACAATGATGGCCAAAGAGGTGGAAAAGTAAGAGTGAGAGCAAAAATATCTCAACTCGACAAAAAAACTTTAGTAATAAATGAAATTCCATTTTCTACAACCACCTCATCGCTTATTGAGTCAATTGTATCAGCAAATGACAAAGGCAAGATCAAGATCAGAAAGATTGACGATAATACAGCTGAGAATGTTGAAATAGTAATAAATCTTGCATCCAATGTTTCACCCGATCAAACAATTGATGCACTTTATGCTTTTACAAATTGTGAAGTTTCAATTTCTCCAAACACTTGCGTGATTGTTGACAAAAAACCATATTTCATCTCTGTAAAAGACATCCTTAGACAAAATACCGATCATACCGTTTATCTCCTTAAAAGAGAGTTAGAAATAAGACTTCAGGAACTTGAAGATCAGTGGCATAATTCATCTCTGGAAAAGATATTCATCGAAAACAGGATTTACCTCAGAATTGAAGAGTGCGAAACATGGGAATGTGTTATCGAAACAATAGATGAAGGTCTTAAACCATTCAAAAAATTGCTTAAACGTGAAATTACCGAAGATGATATCGTAAGACTTACTGAAATTAAGATCAAAAGAATTTCTAAGTTCAATGCTTTTAAAGCTGATGAAATAATCAAATCAGTAGAAGAAGAGATCACTGAAGTAAAGAATCATTTGGCTCACCTTATTGATTATGCTATTCTATATTTCAGGAGCATCAAGAAGAAATATGGTAAAGGAAGGGAACGGAAAACTGAGATTAGAAATTTTGATACTATTAATGCTTCAAATGTAGCAGTAGCAAACTCAAAACTATATCTCAATAGTGAAGAAGGTTTTATTGGAACCTCACTTAAAAAAGCAGAATTCGTTACCGATTGCTCTGATATTGATGATATTATCGTCTTTAAATCGGACGGCACTATGGTTGTATATAAAGTTGCTCCCAAAGTATTTGTTGGTAAAGGTGTTATACATGTTGATGTATTTAAGAAGAATGATAATCGTACTGTTTACAACATGGTTTACCAAAATGGAGTAAGAGGTAACTATTATGTTAAAAGATTTGCCGTTGTTGGCATTACACGCGACAAAGAATATGATCTTACTATTGGCTCTGAAGGATCAAAAGTTATTTATTTTACTGCTAATCCAAATGGTGAGGCTGAAGTTGTGAAAGTGAATCTTAGAGCGAAACCAAAGTTAAAGAAATTAAGTTTTGATTTTGATTTTAGTGATCTGGCTATTAAAGGAAGAAATTCTCGAGGCAATATTCTAGCTAAGCACACAATTAAAAATATTGTTCAGCGTGAAGAAGGTGTGTCAACACTTGGTGCCCGCAGTATTTGGTATGATGATACTGTAAGAAGGTTAAATACTGACGAAAGGGGTGAGTTTATTGGTGCTTTCAAAAGCGATGACAGAATTCTAAGCATTATGGAATCCGGAGAGTTAAAGTTAACAGGCTACGACCTGTCAACACATTTTGATGATGACATGAAGATGGTTGTTAAATTTGACCCTGATAGTATACTTACAGCTGTTTATTATGATGGTGATCAGCAATTTTATTATGTAAAAAGGTTTCAGATATCTGACAATACCCCATTAAATAAAGCGATAAATTTTATTGGTGAGGAAAAAGGTTCTAAACTAGTAACTTTCTCTTTTGATCATCTGCCAAGATTGCAATTTGAGATAAAGAAGATAAGCAGTGCTGAAACCGAAGTAGAGGTTATTCCTCTGGCTGACTTCATTACAGTTAAAGGCTATAAAGCAAAAGGAAAAAGGCTTTCAAAACACGAACTCCGTAAGATAAAATTGATAGATCCATTACCATACACACCTCCCGAATCTGAATCTGATGACATAGATGATATCGAAAATGATATCGATGAAAACTTCGTATCTGATGATGATGTGAAAGAAATAGAACAGGAAGAGAATAAAAATCAAGAAAGTCATCCACCCAAGAGTGCTCCTCCGAAAAGCAAAAATGAACCTCCACAATTAGAACTTGAATTCTAATAATATCATTTTTAACGATTACTGGCATAGTTACTATTTAATCTCTAAATAAGTTGTTTGGTAAAAAATATATATTTTTGCCACCCCAAAAAGTTAACCTTCTAATAAATGTTAGAACTAAATACGCTACGAATTCTATGCAAACAATTGGATTACACAAACTAATAGGCATTAAAAACCTCACTGAATCAACTTATTTAATTCAGATCGAAAGAAATAATATGATCTTTGAGGCAGGCCAACATATATTACTGGGTCGTTACAACGACCCCGATCAACGTGAATATTCAATATACAGCGGTGTTAATGATGAGAACATTGAGATACTTATAAAAGAAATTACTGACGGTACAGTATCAAAACATCTCAAAAACATAAAACCTGGTGAAATGCTGAATATTGAAGGACCACTTGGCTTTTTCGGGTTAGATAAAGAAAAAATATATTCACGTAATTACCTTTTTGTAGCAAGTGGGACTGGAATTGCACCATTTCATAGTATGGTACGCAGTTATCCTGGCCTAAACTACACTATTTTGCATGGGATACGTACATGTGATGAGGCTTATGGTAAAGAATCCTTTGAGTCTAAAAGATATATCAGATGCGCTTCACGCGATCTTGCCTGTGAATTTAATGGCAGAGTGACTGATTATATCAAACAAAATGATATTGATAGTGATACTGAATGTTTCTTTTGTGGCAATTTCAAAATGATAAGGGAAGCTATGAAATTGCTTGAAGAAAAAGGGATTCCATCCAGCCAGTTACATGCTGAAGTATATTTTTAATATTACAAAAAGATGAAATACCATATTGTACAACTAGGTTGTCAAATGAATATTAGTGATGGTGAGCGCGTTCAAAAGGTGCTGGAGGAAATGGGCTTTATTCCAACTGACATGCCTGAAGAAGCAAATCTGATTGGTGTTATTGCATGTTCTGTTCGTCAAAAAGGTATCGACAAAGTTTACAATATGGTAAACGTTTGGAACAAGTGGAAAAACAAAAGAAATCTCATAACATTTGTTTCCGGTTGTGTATTACCATCCGACAAACAGAAATTTCTTAAGCTCTTCGACATCGTAACAACAATGAGTCAGCTACCTGAATTACCAGAGATGATAAATCAATATGGAGTAGTTACACAGGCAGGGTTACAATCGCAATATCCGGGTTTAAGAGACTTAACAAAGGAAGACAAAACACTTCCTAGACTGGGAGAATTTAAGATCAACCCCGCAAAAATAATTAACACTCCTAAAAATATTATTAGCAAACCGGAAGTCGGTATTGAGGAGTTTTGGAATATTGAGCCAAAATACGGATCGGGTTTTGAAGCCTATATCCCAATCCAAAATGGCTGTGATAAATTTTGTACATTTTGTGCCGTACCATATACCCGTGGTAGAGAAGTATCCAGACCATCTCAGGAGATAATGAATGAGCTCAAAAGCATTGTTAATAAGGGTGTTAAGTCGATTACAATATTAGGGCAGAATGTTAACTCATATGGTTTAGATAAAAAAGGAAGCGAAATTACATTTGCCAAACTTCTTAAACAAATAGGAGAATATGGGATTGAATCCGGGAAAGATTTCTGGGTTTATTTTACTTCACCGCATCCACGTGATATGTCGGATGATGTTATTGAAATGGTAGCTAAATATGATTGTTTAGCGAAGCAAATCCATTTACCAGTTCAATCAGGTGATGATAATGTTCTCATCCGGATGAATAGAAATCATTCTATGCAGAAATATCGTGATATTGTAGCAACAATAAGGACACTTATTCCGCAGGCGACTCTTTTTACAGATATAATAGTAGGTTTTACCGGTGAATCAGAGGAGGAGTTTGAGAACACTTTTAAGATAATGAAAGAGTTCAAATACAATATGGCATATATTGCTCAGTATTCGCCACGACCTGGTGCTACAAGTTCAAGATGGGAAGATGATGTACTAAAAGAAGATAAAAAAGATCGATATCATCGACTTACTTCCCAATTAACTACCTATGCTCACGAGTATAATCTTGGATTAGTTGGTAAAACAATAAAAGTTCTCGTTAGAGGGAACGACCGTAAAGAAGGCTATCTGTCGGCTTACACAGAAGGTAGGATTGTAGCCCGTTTTGCTTCATCAAACGAAAACCTTATAGGTGAATTTGTAGATATTAAAATTACTTCAGCTGCTTCCCTATCCATTGAGGGAGAACTAGAAAAACATTATGACTAAAAAAATTGCTTTTAAAACACTTGGCTGCAGGCTTAACCTATTTGAAACAGATTCTCTTGCTTCTGAATTTGCAAAGAATAATTATGAACTTGTTGATTTTTCTAATAAGGCTGATGTATATGTAATTAACACATGTACAGTTACTAGTATGAGTGATCAGAAGTCGAGGAGAGCAATTAGCCAGGCAAAACGTAAAAATGATAAAGGCATCACGATCGTAACTGGCTGTATGGCTACCAATTATAAAGAGCAACTGGAGAAAAATGAGAATATTGATTATGTGATTGATAACGATCATAAAACATCGGTATTATCTCTGGCAGAAGCTCATTTTAACGGTGAGATTGTGAGTATTGACAACTATGAAAAAGATCTGTTTAATTATCAACCTGCCGACCAAACCTTTCATACCAGAAGTTTTATTAAGATACAGGATGGATGCGATAACTTCTGCACATTTTGCATAATCCCGAAAGTACGCGGGCGTGCCACAAGCAGACCTGTTGAGGATGTTCTGAATAATATCAGAAAAGTAGTAGAGTTCGGTTTTAAAGAAATTATTATTACAGGTGTAAATATTGGAAGGTACAAACATGGCACAACTGATTTTGAATCACTTGTAGAGCAAATGCTTGAAATTCCGGGTGACTTTAGAATACGCATCTCATCAATAGAACCTGACGGGTATACCGATAGCTTTTTCCGATTGTTTGAGCACCCTAAACTCGCTCCTCACATGCACATTTGTCTGCAAAGCGGGTCAGAAGAAATACTTCTGAAAATGAGACGGATGTACACAGCAAAGTTGTTTAAGGAGATGGCATTGAAACTTGAAGAATTACATCCCGGTTTCAGCCTTACTACTGACATTATTGTTGGTTTTCCGGGTGAAACAGAGGAGCAGTTTCAGGAAACTGTAGACCTTGCTGATTCAATAGGGTTTGGTCATATTCATACTTTTAAGTATTCGGTTAGAAAAGGTACCAGGGCTGAACGACTTCCCGACCATGTTGATGAAAAAGAGAAGATCAGAAGAGGTGAAATAATCAGACAACTTTCTGAAAAAACAAGATTAAAATATCGCAGCTTATTTATAGGTAAGCAACAAAGAGTACTTGTTCAAATGATAACTAAAGAGGGCAATGCTAAAGGATATGGCGAACATTATATCCCCGTTATTATTGAAGAAACCGGATTAAAAACCAATACTTTCTATAATGTTGATATTAATAGTCTTATTGAATTAGATGAGCCTGTACTTGTTGGAACTTTATCAAACTAAAAAATAAAGGCAATTATTTTTTTATATTAAATATTTATCTATTTTTGCAGCCCGAAATTAACATCATATAAACGCAAGAGAAATATGGCTAATCATCCTTCAGCACTTAAAAGAATCAGACAGAGTGAAGTTAAAACGCTTCATAATCGCTACTATGCGAAAACAATGCGTAATGCAGTTAGAAAATTCAGACTGTTAACTGACAAAAAAGAAGCTACGGATTCTTTACCAAAACTTTATGAAATGATTGACAGGCTTGCTAAAAAAGGGATCATTCACCAGAATAAAGCAGGGAATCTCAAATCAAGATGTACTTTATATGCAAACAAATTGTAATAGAGCAATCAAAAAATAATTTAAGTCCCGGTGAATTTTCATCGGGACTTTTTTTTGTTTATTTTTATAGCCCCAAAAACCCAAAAATGCCATGAAGGATAAATTACCCATTAGTCAATGGTCGGAAGACGACCGTCCACGTGAGAAATTATTAACGAAAGGTAAAGGTCAGTTAAGTCGGGCTGAGTTAATCGCAATTCTAATTGGCTCAGGTAATCACGAAGAGTCAGCAGTGGAATTATCAAAACGGATATTAAACTCAGTAAACAACAACCTTGCTGAGCTGTCTAAATTAGGTGTGAAAGAACTGTGCAAATTTAAAGGTATTGGTCCTGCAAAAGCAATTTCGATAATAGCGGCACTTGAGATTGGAAGAAGAAGACGTGCTGATGATGTGATAATTAAGAAAAAGAAAATAGTCTCAAGTAAAGATGTTTACGATGTATTTTATGCAGATCTGAGCGACAAGAATTATGAAGAATTCTGGATATTGTTGGTTGACAGGGCGAATCAGATCATTAAGAAGATAAACATTAGTGAGGGAGGGATGTCGGGAACTATCGCTGACCCAAAGAAAATATTCAAACTGGCGTTGGAGAATAACAGCTCATCTATTATACTTGCTCACAATCATCCCTCTAACAATCTGCAACCAAGCGACAACGACATCCGGCTAACCAAAACAATTTCTAAAGCAGGTCGTACGTTAGAGATAAATGTTCTTGACCATATTATTGTTGGTAGCGATAATTATTTTAGTTTCGCTGATGAAAGTTTGTTGTGAGTTCAGGGTTATGAGTTTGGAGTTATAATTTTTAAAATTAATAATTTCAATATTTTAGCATTTAATCATTATAGAATTTAACCATTGATAAAACTAGTAACAATAATTGGTGCCAGACCTCAGATTATTAAAGCAGCCGCTCTGAGTCGTGCAATCAAAAATCACTTTTCTGACAAGATCACAGAAATAATTGTACATACAGGTCAGCACTATGACGCTAATATGTCGCAGGTTTTTATTGAAGAGTTGGGTATTCCCGAACCTGATTACAACCTTAATGTGGGCAGTGCCAGTCATGCTAAACAAACATCTGAAATGATAATTGGCATCGAGGAAATTCTTGTAACAGTAAATCCAGATTATTTGATTCTTTACGGAGATACAAATTCTACCTTGGCTGGGGCTGTTGCTGCTTCTAAATTACATATTCCAATAATACATATTGAAGCCGGACTACGATCATTTAATAAGTCGATGCCCGAAGAAATAAATCGTATTATGTGCGATCATGCATCAACATTACTGTTCTCTCCTACCCTTACGGGGATAGCAAACCTTAAAAATGAAGGATTTGACATCGACAACGAAGGACTATACAACGCTGATAATCCGGGTGTTTTTCATTGTGGCGATATTATGTACGACAATAGCTTGTATTTCAAAACCATCTCAGATAAAAAAAGCAATATCATCGGAGACCTTATTCTGGAAAAGGATAATTATATTTTAAGTACTATCCATAGGGATAATAATACCGATGACCCAGCAAGGTTAAATGCCATATTCAGATCGATAGTAAAAATTGCTGATAGTGAAAAAATAACTGTAGTAATTCCATTACACCCCAGAACCAGGAAATTGCTGGATAATAATTTGGACATCGAATTATATACTTCAATAAAATCAAACTTAGGGATTAAGATTATTCCTCCTGTATCATTCCTTGATATGATCGCTCTTGAAAGCAATTGCAAACTGGTTATGACCGACTCAGGAGGTGTACAAAAAGAAGCATATTATTTCAACAAAACCTGTATTATATTGCGTTCCGAGACAGAGTGGGTTGAAATTGTTAATGAAGGAGCTGCCATAGTTGCAAATGCAGATGAGGCCAAAATACTACAGGCATACCATGATCTCAAAAATAAAAACAATCAATCCTTTCCAATATTATTTGGTGATGGAAAAGCGGCCGAATTTATATGTCAAACTATAATCAGCTCATACCCTTAATTTGGAAATATTAAATCTCATTAGTTCAATATTTTACAAGCTTTAACCTATCCTTGTTTGCTTTTTTCAATTTTTTACAATACGGTGTTGCATCTACAAATTATATTTGTATTTTTGCGCTCCCATTTTTGGGTAAAATAAAATTATCATAAACTAATTTAAATTATTATGAACCAGTACGAAACCGTTTTCATTTTAACTCCCGTTTTGTCTGATGAACAGATGAAGGAAGCGGTAAAAAAGTATGAGGACATCCTCATTAAAAACGATGCTGAGATAGTGCATCGTGAAGACTGGGGCTTGCGTAAGCTTGTATACCCCATTCAGAAAAAATCCACAGGATTTTATAATTTGTTTGAATACACAAACGACGGACAGTTGATTGCCGAATTAGAAGTTCAACTCAAAAGAGACGAACGTGTGTTACGATTTCTTACCGTTAAACTCGACAAACATGCAATAGCATATAACGAGAAAAAACGGAAAAATAAGAAAGATGAAGAGAAGAAAGCAAAGGAAGAAAAAGAAGCACAAAATAACTAAACGATAAAATTTAGAACTATGGCACAACCTAATTCAGACATAAAATATTTGACACCTATAGCAGTTGACACTAAAAAGAAAAAATACTGCCGTTTCAAAAAAAGTCGCATTAAATATATCGACTATAAAGATCCTAATTTCCTGTTGAAATTTGTAAATGAACAAGGTAAATTATTACCTCGTCGTATTACCGGTACATCAACAAAATATCAAAAGAAAGTTGCACAAGCTGTTAAAAGAGCAAGACATCTTGCTTTAATGCCTTATGTTGCTGACTTACTTAAATAAAGGAGGAAAAGAAAATGGAAGTAATTTTAAAACAAGATATAACCGGGCTTGGATATAAGAACGACCTGGTAACAGTAAAAGACGGATTTGGTAGAAATTATCTTATCCCAAAAGGGTTAGCTCTTATCGCATCCGGATCAAGTAAAAAAGCTTTAACCGAGCTTAAAAAGCAACAAGCTTATAAAGAAGACAAAGTAGTTAAAGAAGCAGAAGCTATTGCAGATCTACTTAAGGATCTAGAATTAACAATTAGTGTAAAAGCCGGAACATCAGGTAAAATTTTTGGTTCAGTAAACACTATTATGGTTGCTAACGCAATTAAAGAAGCTAAAAATATCGAGATTGAGCGTAAGAAAATTCATTTTGAGGCAGATCATATTAAAGAAGTAGGCAAATATTCAGCTACAGTAAAACTTTACAAAGAGATAAAGGTTGATGTTGCACTTGATATCATTGCTGAAGAAGTATAAAAGCAATATAAAATAAGGAAAGCCCTGCTGTAAAACTACAGTGGGGCTTTTTGTTTTAGTGACAGTACTATTAAATATTTTGTTTATTTCTTGTAGTTACTACGTTAAAAATAGTTTAACCAAAATTAACCGACATTAACGTTCATTAACCCCTCAGCAATTTATGTTTTCTAATTTTGTAATTGTTTATTATTAAAGACTGATATGAAAACACTTGCGATATCATTTATTTTTCTCACCACTCTGCTAAATGTCAGCATTTTTAATACCGATAAATTATCGGAGATTAGAATAAGAATTGTGACCAACGAAGAAACTGTTAAGCAAAATATCGACAAGTGTTTCATTATGAATTGCAAAAAAGAAAAGACTTTTATACCTAGCCCTGCTAAAATAAAACCTCCGACTCCCAAAAGAAAGTCTACAAACTTTTACAACTCCTCATACAAACCAGGGTTTGTTATTGTTGATCCTATATTGACTTACTCAATATAAGACTAACAATATTTTTTGCTAAATTGCCACCAGTTATAACTTGCTATATTTAATTTACGAATATTTCAATAAGGACATGTTAAGCAAATCCAAAATAAAACTACTAACCCAATTAAAAAGCAAAAAACATCGTGAGTTAAATAATATGTTCATAGTTGAAGGAAGCAGAAATGTACTCGATTTTCTACAAACGCCCAATAGCTGTATTGAAATATTTGCAACCGTTAATTGGCTTCAGAAAAATGAGTTGAGTATTAGTGATAAGAATACTATTACAGTCACAGAAGATGAACTAAAGAAAATAACCGCACTAAAAACACCTTCAGAAGCACTTGCTATCTTTAAATTACCCAACACTACCTTTAACGGCAAATTAATTACTGACAACCTTACAATTGCCCTCGATAGTATAAGTGACCCTGGCAACCTGGGGACAATAATTCGTACAGCAGACTGGTTTGGAATTGATCATATCTATTGCTCCAAAAATACTGTAGATGCATTCAATCCAAAAGTTGTTCAAGCAACAATGGGCTCTCTATCACGTGTGAGTGTAATCTATACTGACCTTGATAAACTTATGGCATCAAAACCTAAAGATCTGCCTGTTTTTGGTGCTGTACTAAACGGAACGTCGATTAACGAAATTAAACCACAGGCAAATGGGATAATATTAATAGGCAGTGAAGCTCATGGTATATCTCCTTCTCTTACAAAATTCATCACTAATAAAATCACAATACCATTATATAATCTCAGTTCAACAAGTAACCCAGAATCGCTAAACGCTGCAATTGCTAATGCAATTATTTGCTATGCTCTGAAGATTAAATAATCCACCACCTAAGAAGGTGGACATGGATTGAACCCATAAAGCCCTTCAATTGTCAGGTATATGGCATGGATTGTTGGAGGCATTATAGGTGCAAAGGGTATAAGGGGTATAAGGTATATGGTCTAAACTACCTCAGGGTATTGTTTTGATGAGTTTTACCATTACTCCAGATTCAAAACTGAGTAACAAATAAATAAGGAAAGATCTGTGATGATGAATAATATTCTTTGTGCAACTCTGTGTCTTCTTAGCGCACCTTTGTGGTTAGTAAAGTAATCAAGAGCTGATACTAGGTGATTAATCCATATAAAGAACAGCTATTACACAAAGAACACCAAGAAGCACAAAGTAACACCAAGAATTCATATTACATTAACAACTTACATGTATTTTATTTACTTTTGTCGACCAATTAAATATGTAATATGTACGTTAAATTATTAATACTTTCTGTTGTGCTTTTGGCAGTTGCAGTTGCCGGAATTGCAATTAAAATGTTTGTTAAAAAAGGTGGCGAGTTCAAAAAACAATGCGCAAGCATCAATCCACAAACTGGTAACAGAATTGGATGTACCTGTGAGGGAGCTCCAAGCGATGGAAGTTGCAAGAATGAGATTGAAAAGAAAACAATATCCCCTGTCCTTGCTCAACTAGAAGAACTCCAGGCAGAATAAATTATTCTTTAACAAAATACTTAAAATTATTTAGTTCAAAATCATTAATCTCTACTTTAAGATTGAAAACGATTAGAAATAATCTGCACTACATAATTTTTGTCATCTCGACTTTACTAATTTATCTGTTCCTGGATTACCAAAAGATTCTGTTCTATATTCCTCAGTCAATCCATTTCATGAGGCAAACAGATTGTTTATCCTTGGTTACAACGTATTATAATAATGGGATGCAATTTTTTGAACCACGACTGCTAAATCTAACCAGTATTGACGGTAAAGCTATGGGTGAGTTTCCTATTCTTTATTATTTAACAGCTGCCCTTTATCATATATTTGGAGAACATGAGTTTTTCTTACGATTTATAAACCTAAGCATTGTCACAACCGGACTACTATATCTTTATAAGTTATTACTAAAAATACTCAACGACACAGCCTATGCCTTAATATTCACATTTCTATTTTTCTCCTCAGCAATTCTAATATATTACTCAAACAATTATCTTCCTGATCCAGCAGCATTGGGTTTTACACTAATTGCGTGGTACTTCTTTTATGAGTTTTTAGTAAACAGAAATAATACGAGAGCATTTATTATAAGTATGCTATTCTTCATGTTTGCCTCACTACTCAAGATAACATACGGACTAAATCCGGCAGCTGCACTTTTATCTCTTATTGTTATAGAAATATTTATTAAGCATAACAATTCGCTAAAAAAAACCTACCCCTATTTACTCTCATTTCTGTTATTATTCTTAATTGTTGCTGGATGGTATATATTCCTTATAAAATATAATGCAGTTAATGAAGGGGATTATTTTTTTACTCAAACTAAACCAATATGGTCGTTAAGAAATCTGCAAATTGAAGAAGTGATAAGTTACATGTATTACTATTGGCTACCTAGTTATTATTATGAAAGTACTCTACACGTTATGCTTATTGTGATAATTGTGGGATTTATCTTTTTAAAAACTTCAAATAAGATCATACTTACAATTGCTGTTTCAACTACGATCGGAAGTACTATTTATTTTATACTGTTCTACTCAAAGTTCAAGGACCACGATTATTATTTCATAACTCTGATCCCGGGAATTATATTCCTGGTAATCAACTCCTTTATTTCAATACGAAACAGGTTTCCAAAAATATTCAATAACATATTTGTTAAACTTATTATGACTGGTTTGCTATTCTTAAGCCTTAACTATGCGCATAAAAAAGTTACATTACGTTACAGTTTAGATGATGACAAATTTGGGAATATTGGAATGCAATTACTTAACGCCAGAGATTATGTTAATGGGATTGGAATAAGTAATGATGCAAAATTTATTGTCCTTAAGGACTATACACCAAATGGAAGTTTATACTTTCTAAACAGGAGAGGATGGACTCTTTCTGATACATCAGCGTCGCAACTTAAAGAAATGCAATCTTATATTGAGCAAGGAGCGACACATTTAGTTGTAACAGATCATAAATATTTACAAAACAGTACTATCAAAAACAGCGTAAAACGTGTTATTGGTCAATACAAAGAAGCTGTTATCTATAGTTTAAAGGACTAATTCACAGACATTACAATACTTATTATTTTAGCTTTAAGGACTCAAACTATCTTTGATCGAAAGAATTGACATAACTAATCAAACAAAATATTTTTGAATGTACTGAATAAATTGATATTTTTGTGTTGTTACAATGAATGTCCTTCTTTAGGACTATTCAAACTTGTTTTTTTGCGAAACATAAATCGCAAAATAATTAACTTTAATTAAATGAGATCTCATATAAGATTTATAAAAGCTGCTCTCGTTATAATTGCTGTTGGAGTTTGGATAATAGTTCTTCAAAATGCAGGCATACTGCCTCAGGTATCTCCACAGGTTGTAGTTGCAGACTCAGCGATGCGCGTAATGGGTGAAGTAGATGTTAACAATACTGTTTTCGTTAAAGGAGCAGTTGATGTTAATATTGAAAGTATAAATGGTTACAACAAATTTTATAAAGATCCCCGTACAGGTGAATACTATGTAATTCCAGTTACCGAAACTTACGAATAGTCTCTTAATTCCCACATTCACTACTGGTATTCAGTGTATTAAGTAGCGATTAATTATGTTTTATACCATCAATCTATTATCAACCAATTCATCTTTACTGTTTATAAATCCGATATAACTTTAGTGTCAAGTTATACTTTTCAGTTTAGTTTTTTGTAATATTGACTTACTCAATCTGATTAGAAGTAAAATAAAAATTAAATAGATGGCAGATAGTAAACCTAGATCAACTGAAGGCTTAAGTAAACGGTCGTATATAATGTCGATTTCAATTATTGGGATCCTCTTTTTTATTTTTGGATTTGTTACATGGCTAAACGGTATATTAATTCCATACCTGCAAATTGCTTGTGAACTGACAAACTTTCAAGCTTTATTTGTAGCATTTGCCTTTTATATTTCATACACAGTAATGGCTTTGCCATCTTCATGGATATTGAAAAAAACTGGTTTTAAAAGTGGTATGATGGTTGGCTTATTTGTGATGGCAGTAGGCACAGTTATATTTATTCCTGCTGCACAAACCCGTATTTACAGTCTTTTTTTATTAGGTCTTTTTATTTTAGGTGCGGGTCTTGCTCTTCTGCAAACAGCATCAAACCCATATATTACAATAATAGGACCTCGTGAATCAGCCGCACAAAGAATAAGTATAATGGGGATTTGCAATAAAGTTGCAGGAGCACTGGCTCCACTAATATTGGCATATTTTATACTTCATGATGGTGATACTTTTGTTGAGAAACTACAAACAATGGAAGAAGCTGCAAAAGTAATAGCTCTTAATGATCTGGCGGCTCGTGTAATAGTTCCATATCTTTTTATGACTGCAATACTAGTACTATTGGCTATAATGATACGCTTTGCGCCATTACCAGACATTGAAGAAGAACAAGATGAAACCGCTACAGAACAATCAACTGCAAAAACAAATATTTTTCAGTTCCCAAACCTTGTACTTGGTGTAGTGGCTCTATTTTTATATGTAGGAGCAGAAGTTATTGCAGGAGATACAATAATTCGATATGGAATTTCGCTAGGTATTCCAATAGACACCGCTAAAGTTTTTACATCATTAACACTCGTTTCAATGATTGTTGGATATATAATTGGAATATTATTAATTCCTCGTATTATCTCACAGGAAAAAGCATTGCTTATTTCAGCTATACTTGGAGTGGTTTTTTCTATAGCAGCCATATATTCTTCAGCAATGCTATCGGTAACCTTCGTTGCATTATTAGGATTAGCTAATGCTTTGGTGTGGCCCGCTATTTGGCCATTGGCTCTACATGGGTTAAATCGGTTCATCAAAACAGGATCAGCCATGCTGATAATGGCTATCGCCGGTGGGGCAATTCTACCTCTCGTATGGGGGAAGATTGCCGATGATTATTCTCCACAGTTAGCTTATTGGGTGATGATACCTTTATATATTTTTATTTTCATGTATGCATTAAAATGGCATAAACTAACTTTGTGGAGGTAAGCGAATTCTAGTAAAATTGTACATTTTTTACTGCTAAGTTGTGCCGCATGCAAAAAAACTAAAGTAATACTTGTAGTATATACTTTTATGATATACCTTTGCGACTTAAAATATAGAAATCATGAAAAATATATCATTAAAGATTGACGTTTCTATTTTTGGAGAAACCGAAAAAATACTTTCAATAATAAACAAACCTCGGAACAGATATATTAACGAAGCCATCAAATATTATAACAGACTGCAAAGAAGATTAATCCTTGAGAAAAGACTTAAAACTGAATCGGAACTAGTAAAGAATGATTCAATGACAGTACTAAATGAATTTGAGGAGGTTGATTATGTTGATTAAACAATTCGAAGTTTGGATTGCTGACCTGAATCCAAAGATTGGAACAGAACCAGGAAAAACCAGACCTGTATTAATAGTCCAAACAAACCTGCTGAATAACATTAATCATCCATCAACAATAATTTGCCCTATCACTACTAACGTCAAAAAAGGCTCTGAGATATTGAGAGTGCACATTAACAAAGGAACAGCAAATTTACATCAGGATTGTGACATTATGATCGATCAAGTTAGGGCAATTGACAACAATAGACTTATGAAAAAAACAGGCAAATTACCTATAAAATTAACTGAAATTGTCTCCGATAATTTGCGAATAGTACTCGATCTCGAATAACGCACAGCAGCATAACACCATATCACAGGCAATATCTGGCAAAGGATTCACACTCAACGCAGATTAAAACCAGACATATCATTATCCACACAACAATTACTGACTAAAGTTTACTACTGCCTATTGACACAGATGGAATTGGTCTAACCTTAATTTGCTGAAGTCGCCATATTAACAGCACTAGCGACACACATAATAGAATTAAAAGATGTTGGAATTGCTGAATGATATCACCCCAACTACCACCCATAACCACAAGTCGTGTCATAGCTTCCATCATAGGAGTTGTAGGTATTAGAGCCGCTAACCATTGCAATGGAACGGGCATTGCAGATATTGGCCAAGAATAACCTGAAAGCAAAAAGAATGGATATGAGGTAAATGCAAGTATTTCCATTACTCTGATCTGACTTTTTACATATGTCCCTATTAGCATTGTCATAATCATTATTGTTGCAAGAAAGACCATTGTAACTACAAATATTGTAAATACGGAACCCGAAACCGGTATGCTAAAAAATGGAAAAACAACTGCAATAAATATTATCAGGTAAGCCAAATATAAAAATAAGTAATATGTTGTCTTTCCAAAGATATAGCTAAGTACACCAAGTGATGAACTTTCCAGATACGTTTTCAAAACCCCCTTCTCATTATCACGTGAAACACTTTCACCAAGCCCAATTAATAACGTTTGTTGTAATATTAGAAAAAATAAGCCGGGTAATAGAAAACCTCCATAACTGTTAGTCACATTATAAATAGGTTTAACTTCAGAAATTACAGGGTTGATTAACTGCATAGCCTTGTGAGAATCTATTCCATGAACCTCATAATATTGCAATCTGATACCTGACCCAACCGTTAGCATTACTTCGTTTACCGCCATATTAAGATCGTTTGAAGGCAGAAATTGTGTTGTGTTTAAAAACAAATTCAGATTTGTGCCTTGAAGCAGCATCAATTCTTTCTCAAATCCCTCCGTAAAAATCAGAAAACCTTGTATGTCAAGATTCATAAGTTTCTCAACTCCATCATCATAGTTCTCCAGATATCCAACCATATCAATTTTCTGACTAGCCGACAACAATCGTGTAAACTCACGCGATGTGGGAGAATTATCATAATCAACTACTGCAAATCTGATCTGATCGATATCTTTATTAAGATAAATTGATCCTAAAAAAAACGCATAAAGTAAAGGGGCAATAATTACAGTTAGCAAAATACTATGATCGCTTACAACCAGTCGCAGCTCATTGCTAATAATATTTTTTACCCCGCTCATCGATTAATTTTCGTGTTAATTAATTGGTTGCTTACCGACTCCTTTATCCGAATAGTTAAAGCCACGTAGGTTGTTAATACACCTACAAAAACAAAAAGTAACAAAACCATTATGTTTGGTATAATAAATATTGTTGGTGTTCCAACCTGATACACTTTAAAAAATGCATATAAAAAATGTGTATAGGGTATGAACTGAGCATAAAGTGAGTCGAAAAAAGGCATGCCAAAAATTGGAAATGTAAAACCACTAAAAACAAATGCAGGTGAATTATAAAAGAAAGCAATATCAAGTGAAAGTATCTCATCATCAATTGTGGACGACAACAATAAGCCTAAAGAAATATTAGCTAATATAAAAACAGCAAAAAGCACCAGTAAATCAAGTTCATTTTCTTTAAAAGGGATTCCAAATGATATAAATATTATCCCTATAAACATGGAAATAGCTAGTCCAAACATTAGATAAACCAATGATTTACCGATAATTATATTGAACGGACTTCTATTACTAACTTGCAGAAGATCTTCAAATGTGCCCTTGTTGAATTCCGAATTAATAGCTCGTGCAGATAAAAAGAAAATTATCATTTGCAGTAGCACTGTCATTAAGCCCGGAACCAGATAATACATGTAGTTATATATTGGATTAAACAGAGGTTTTGCTGTTACAATTACTGGCATTGCCATATTCATTGCCTGATCTGGTGTTAGACCCGAAGCGATTAATTTTTCAATAGTAATCCCTGCTGAAAGAGTTCCTACTATTGTATAAGCTTCACGCAGCAAAATATTCCCAAATATAATATTTGATGAATTTGTTAGTGTCTGAACCGTAACATTCTTACCTCTGAGTATATCCCTTTCCATGCCTGATGGAATTCTGAAAATTGCATGTTCCTTGTGATCTAGAAAGAAAGTCTCCATTTGATCCTCTGAGCTCAAATAGTATGTAACTTCCATTGATTGAGCAGAGTTCAAGAATTCTATAAGTGTTCTTGAGATTTCGGAGTGATCTTCATCATAAACAGCAACCGGGATTTTTGTTAATGATCCTTGCACATAGATAAAGGCAAGAACTATAAATACCACTACTGGCACAAATAACACCAGATTACGAATTGAGGGATTGTTCGATGAGATTTGTAACTCACGATGAGCAACTTTTATGAACGCAGGGCAGCCCATTTATGGATCTAGTATGAAAGTTGTACTGTCATGCCAGGACGCAAACCATCAATTGGGATTATAGGTTTGAGTCTCACCTCAAATGTTTTTAAATCAAAATCGCCTTTAGCCTGAGTAGGAACCCATGTAGCAAAATCAGCCATTACAGCCATATATGATACTTTAAACTCAAAAGATTTGCTACCTAAACCCGGAACTTTTCCTGATAGAACCGTGCCTATTTTGAAATATTCCAACTTATCTTCCCGTACATTTGCAATAGCATAAATTTCTTCAGGTATCATTATTGTTAAAATTGGATATCCTGCAGCCATTACTTCACCTTGCTCAGCTAATTTATTGCTAATCTCTCCCGAAACCGGAGCAACGATTTCAAGTTGGTCATAATATGCTTCTGCCTCCTGAAGCATGGCAGAAGCAGCTTCCACTTCGCCTTCTACAATTTTAATATCTTCAAAAGTGGCTCCTTTTTTTGCCATTCTATATATTGCATCCGCAGCTTCCATCTCATTTTTAGCCGCAGTATGCTTAAAATCCATTTCATCCATCTCCTGTTTCGATATTATACTATCAGAATACATTACCAAAAATCGATTATAAGTTTTGTCGGTAAATTCGAACTGACTTTTAGCCATATTATATTGGTTTTTTGCAGCTTCAATTTCTTCTGCCCGTGTACCTTGTTTTGCTCTCAACAACATCGACTTAGCGGCGTTTCTAATTCCCTCGGCCTGACCTAGTTTAGCGTTCATAATACTAGGTTCAAGTGTAGCTAGCACCTGACCCTTTTCAACTTTTTCTCCAAGATCAACCATTATAATATCTACCCTTCCAGGTATCTCAGAAGATATATTAACTGTTGTTGTTTCAAACATTCCCAATATTATATTCTCTTGTTTTTCTTCATATTGAATCATCAGAATAACTATTGCAACAATAATTACAACAACAGGTATTGCAAGTGCAAAAACACTCTTACTAATTTTCATGACTAATTGTTTAATTAATACAAAATGACAATTACTAGTTTTTCAACATATCTACAACCTTTTCAGGATTACCTGTAGCAAGGTAAAGATCGGCAAGAGACAGATAATAATCATACAATGATTTAAGTCTTTCAAGAACAACACCTTCGTACAAAAGTCGCGCGTCGATAACATCTATTGATCGTGATAAACCTTCGTTAAACCTTTTCTCATTAATCTCCATATTTTTTGCCGCCAGTTCAACAGTAGGTTTCATTTTAAGATATCTCTCTTCATTATTGAGCACTTCTTTGTAAGAACTTGCTACCCATAAACTAATTTGCTCATGGGCATATTCTTCGGCCCTCAACAATTCTTCTGTGAGATATTTAGTTGATTTTAGTTTATTTACTTTAGCTAGCCCATGAAATATGTTTAAACGTGCCTGAACACCAACCATTGCTGGAGGCATAATTACAGGGTACTCTTCTCTAAAAAATCCATATTCTCCCCATGCAGCTATCTGTGGCAAGAATTCGCTAACATCAAGAGCATGTTGTTGATCAACCATTAGTTTTTGTTGAGTTATCATCCCAAAAACAGGTTGCTCTTGTTTAGCTTCTATCTGCAGATCATTAAGGTTTATTGTTGCAATTTGAAATCTCAATTTATCAGTAGCTACTATAATAGTTTGCTGGCTCATGCCCAAACTTGTTTTTAATGCCATTTTAGCAATTTCCAATTTATTGTTATCATCAGAAAGTGCTCTTTGGGCTTCAGCAACGGCAACCTGTGCTCTGAGTAATTCATAAGCTGGTATCATGCCCACTGCAATTGCCTTTTTCGCTTGCTTTTCATGTTTCAACATACCTGATAATACCTGTTCACGTGTTATTATTACTTCGTTAAGTAGCACAACACCAAAATACCTCTGTATGGTTTCTTTGACGATCTCATTTCTAATTTGTCTCAGGTCGGAATTTGCATAATTCAAATCGGCTTCAGCAAATCTTTTCCCAGCAATTATTTTTCCTCCCATAAAGATGGGTTGCAACGCAGTAAAATTTAGGCTTGGATAATTTTGTTGATCAATAACAACATTATAAGCAGGCAATTTACCTAAGCCCCCTACAATTCCATCATAAATCTCAGTTTGCAATTCTGGCGAAAGATCTAATTCCTGAGCAACAGCAGCTCCGTATCTGCCAAATAATTCATCAACTGATCCTTTTACCTGACTCATATTAATTTCGGGATTCCTACTGAAATATGTGTATCCGCCGACGAGATCAATTGAAGGAAAGAAATTACCTGAAGCGGCTTTACTTAAATACTGTTTCTGTATAACAACCTGATTATATTGTTGAATTTTAACGTTGTTCTTTAATGCGCTATCAACAGCTGCTTCTATGCTTAATAACACTGTTTGTTGTCCGAATATATCCTGTTGACTTACAAAAATTGCTATTGATAATAATACAATTAATTTGGTTTTAAATAATTTCATATTATTAGGCTAATAAACTACAATGAACTGTCAATTATAACAAATTGTGAAACAATAGTTCTTGTCATAAAAAACTATATGCTTGAAGTAATCTTTATATCTTGCAGCATATTTTGACACACGAAAATAGTAATAAATATTGATTAAAATGAAACCTACCTTATTAATATTGGCAGCCGGAATAGGAAGTCGTTACGGGGGTGTAAAACAAATGGATAAAATTGGGCCCTCAGGTGAAAGTATTATCGATTATTCAGTTTTTGATGCGATCAGAGCTGGGTTTGGCAAAGTTGTATTTGTACTAAACCCAAAGATTGAGAAAGACTTTAAAGAAGTTTATGAAGATAGATTAGCAGGAAAAATTGCAACTGATTATGTACTTCAGGAAGTTACTGCAGTACCTGATGGAATTGACGTAAACCCCGATAGAGTTAAGCCATGGGGAACCGGGCATGCTATTCTTGTTGCAAAGAAGGCAATTAATGAACCTTTTGCAGTAATCAACGCTGATGATTTTTATGGGAAGAATGCATTTAATTTAATTAGTAATTATCTGGTCGGCCTGAAAAATGATATATCCAATTATGCAATGGTTGGCTACAAACTAGCCAATACCCTGTCAAAGAATGGAAGTGTTTCAAGAGGAGTATGTCAGACAAAGGACGGTTACCTCACCGATGTTGTTGAACGTACTAGCATAACAATCAAAAACCATTTTATTGTTTTTGACAATAATGGCAAACCGGAAAAGATTGATGCTGATTCAGTTGTATCAATGAATTTTTGGGGATTCTCGCCACTATACTTTAAGCAATTGGAAGCTGATTTTATTAGTTTTATCCAGCAGAACGCCGATAATCTTAAGGCTGAGTTTTTTATACCAACTGTAATAAACGATTTGATAGACAAAAAAGAAGCTACAATAAGTATGCTTACAAGCAACGACCAATGGTTTGGAGTTACCTATCAGGAAGATAAGGAAGTGACAATTGAAAAGGTCAGAGAACTTGTAAGCAAGGGAGTTTATCCTGAGAACCTTTGGGCCTAAGAACACTAATTAATTCATTTAAAAGCTTTACAATTGATTGGTAAAGAAATATTAAACAGGTTTTTTAGTGATTTTGAAATCATTGATATCACTAGTTATGGCAACGGGTTTATCAACGATACATATCTGGTTTCAACAGATAAAAAAAAGTTCATCCTTCAAAAAGTAAACAGCAAGATATTCAATATAAACAACCTTGCTCATAATTATAAACACCTTATCACGGCTATATCAGAGCACCAAGCTTTAGGTAAATTTTTTCCAATTTTTTTACCAGATAACACTGGTTCAATTCATTATATAGATGCAAATAATTACGCATGGAGAGTTTCAGAATTTTGTGAAAATTATTCAACTTATCAAATTTCGCCTGACACTTCAATTACCGAACGAGCTGCTACGGCCATGGGTGAATTTCAGTTATTCCTAACAAAGTTAAACCCGCAGGATTTTGAAGATACAATACCAGATTTTCATGACCCTAAGCGAAGAATGAATGAATTTGAAGTTGCACTTAAAAATGCAAATCATGAACTAAAAGGTGCTACAGAAACAGAAATCAATTTTGCGATAGAGAACCAGCATATTGCTAAAGAAATGTCTGAAATTCTTAAGCACAACTTATTACCAAAAAGAATAACACATAACGATACAAAGCTTGAAAATTTTCTATTTGACAAAACAACAAATAACACCTATGTAATTGACCTTGATACTATTATGCTTGGCAGTTTATTATTTGATTTCGGAGATATGGTTAGATCAATTACTAGTTTAGCAAAGGAAGATGAAAGTGATATCAGCAAGGTAATGTTTAGTATGGAGCATTTTGAGGCACTCTGCAGAGGGTACTTAACTCCGTTAAAAACTGTTATAACTCAATTCGAAAATGATAAATTATTACTAGGAACACTTAGTATAATATATATTCAAGGTATAAGATTCTTATCCGACTACATTTCAGGAAGTACTTATTACAAAGCCAATTATCCAACACATAACCTAATCAGATGTAGAACGCAGTTTAAGCTTCTGGAGGAGATATTAGATAAACATAATGAAATTGAAGATAAAATAAAATCGGAATTACAATAACACGAGGTTTAGCTTGAAAACAAAAAAAAGCTGCAATCATTCCTGACAGCAGCTTCCTTTATTAATTTAATAAAATCAATTCAGTTAATCAGGACATTCGTAAACCCAACGGCTTTTGTTTTATACACTCTAAGTGCAGAAGCATAGCCCAGTATAATACTGATTGTCAGTTTAGAAGGAGAAGTAAATACTCTATCTCTCGATTTAACTTTAGGGGAATCCTGATGTTTTTTAGGAGTAAAACTAATCATAGGCAGTTAATAAATGAGACAAATAATTATAGATGTAACGATGAAACTCTTCAATTATTATTTGAACCAACTAAAAACTCAATCAATCTTAAAAGCTGAAAAACCGATGCTATCAATTTCCTCCAGCAAAGGAATATAATTTTCTTATGTAAATCAGGTTCTATGCTGTAAGAACAACCTTTTTCTCCTCAATGATTTTTCTCATATTTATAATAGCATAACGCATTCTGCCAAGAGCAGTATTTATACTAACATCAGTATGCTCAGCGATATCTTTAAAACTCAACCCTGAATAACATCTCAGATAAAGCACTTCTTTTTGCTCTTCTGGAAGATAATCTAATAGCTTACGAACATCATTATGTATCTGAGTCTTTACCAAATAGTCCTCAATAGAGGGATCAGTAAATCTAATCGTATCAAAAACATCAAAATCGTTATGAGAATTTTCAACTGTAGGGACTTTTTTAGATTTCCTAAAATGGTCAATAACCAGATTATGTGCTATTCGCATAACCCACTGAATAAATTTTCCCTCGTCATTATAGCTCCCACGCTTAAGAGTGTTAATAACTTTTACATATGTGTCCTGAAAAATGTCATCAGCCAATTGCTTATCTTTTACCAACAAAAAGATGTACGAAAACAGTCTACTTTGATGACGTTGGATAAGAATTTGGAGACTGGAGTGATTACCTTGAATGAAACTTTTAATAAGTTCCTTTTCACTGCTTGCAGCTAAACTCATATTACCTATTTTATGTTATTGACAAAAAAATGGTAGAGTTTAATCGATAATTTTTCTCCTATTGGTTAGTGAAACAATAATGCAAATATAACCCTTATATCAATAAAAGCAAATAAAGTTCTAATTTTGCACACTATTTTTTTAAACCTTTAGCAAATAAACTTAATGAGCCCTAGCGAAAATAATTACATATCTATCATAAAATCAAGGGTTAATAACTTAAAAAATCTTAGTGTTTCAATACCGAAAAAAAAATTGGTTGTAATAACAGGTTTATCGGGCTCCGGAAAATCATCGTTAGCCTTCGACACACTATATGCTGAAGGACAAAGACGATATGTAGAAAGTCTGAGTTCCTATGCTCGACAATTCCTTGGGAGGATGGATAAACCCGAAGTTGATGCCATTAACGGGATTGCTCCGGCAATAGCAATTGAGCAAAAAGTAAAAAGCCGAAATCCACGCTCCACAGTAGGTACTTCAACAGAAGTATATGAATATATTAAACTTCTATTTGGCAGAATTGGCAGAACATATTCGCCGGTTTCCAATAAACAGGTTAAGCGTCACAAAGTATCAGATGTAACTAGTTATATTAAAGCATTACCAAAGGATACTAATGTAATTATCTATTCAAAATTGCATCTAAATACTGACAGAACTCTTGTTCAGCACTTACAAGTACTGATGCAACAGGGCTTTAACAGGATCATGAAAAATGGTAAGATATTCAGGATAGAAGATGTGTTGGAAACCATTAAAGATTCTGAGAAACCAAATAACTACTTTTTAGTGGTTGACAGAGTAAGGGTTGATCCTGAGGATGAGGATTTCGAATCGCGTGTAGCTGATTCGGCACAAACCGCTTTTTATGAAGGTAAAGGCAATTGCTCTATTTCATACAACCTAAATAACAAGGAAGTATCACATGAATTTTCTAATAAGTTTGAACTTGATGGAATTACATTTGAAGAGCCATCAGTTAATATGTTCACTTTTAATAATCCATTTGGTGCGTGTAAGCGATGCGAAGGTTTTGGAAGTATAATTGGAATTGATCCTGATTTGGTGATTCCCAATCCCGGATTATCTGTTTTTGATGAAGCAGTGGCATGTTGGAAAGGTGAGAAAATGAGTGAATGGAAAAACCAACTTATAGATTGTGCTTACAAGTTTGACTTTCCTATTCACAAACCATATTTTCAGTTAACAGAAGATCAAAAAGAATTGTTATGGACTGGTAATGAATATTTTGAAGGAATTAATGCATTTTTTGATTCTGTTGAGGAACAAACTTACAAGATTCAATATCGTGTTATGCTGGCCAGATACAGAGGTAAAACAAAATGTCCGGAATGCAAAGGGACTAGGTTACGAAAAGACACTAACTATGTTAAAATTGGAGGAAAGAGTATAAATGATATTGTACAACTTCAGCTTAACGATGCATATAAATTCTTTTCCAACCTAAAGTTAAACCAATACGATAATCAAGTTGCAGGAAGGTTACTTATAGAAATCAAAAACCGCCTGAAGTTTTTAATTGATGTTGGTCTCTTTTACCTCACTATGAACAGGTTATCATCTTCATTATCCGGTGGTGAATCTCAACGCATAAATCTGGCAACATCGCTGGGAAGCAGTTTAGTTGGCTCAATGTATATTCTGGATGAACCGAGTATTGGATTACACCCTCGAGATACTGAACGACTTATTTCCGTACTTTACAGATTACGGGATCTTGGAAATTCTGTAATCGTTGTTGAGCATGATGAAGAAATCATCAGAGCTTCTGATCAAATAATTGATATTGGCCCGGACGCTGGTGAGCATGGTGGAGAGCTTGTATTTCAAGGAAACTTCGATGATCTCAAAAAAAACGACCATAGCTACACCGCACTATACCTAACGAACAGAAAGAAAATTGAACTGCCAACTCGCAGACGAAAGTGGAAAAATTATATTGAAATTGTAGGCGCCAGCCAACATAACTTGAAAAACATTTCAGTTAAATTACCTCTTAATGTCCTTCTGGTAATTACAGGTGTCAGTGGCTCTGGTAAATCAACATTAGTAAAAGATATTCTTTATCCTGCGATAAAAAGACAACTCGATGGGTATAGTGGAAAAGCAGGACGTTATGGTCATCTCACTGGTGAACTTAGAAACATTTCAACAATAGAGTATGTTGATCAAAACCCAATTGGTCGTTCATCACGATCGAACCCGGTTACATACCTTAAGGCCTTTGACGATATCAGAGCTTTATTCGCATCTCAGAAACTGGCACAACTTCGTGGCTACAAACCTGGCTTTTTCTCGTTTAATGTACCTGGTGGCAGATGTGACGAGTGTGAAGGTGAGGGTGTTATAAAAGTTGAGATGCAATTTATGGCCGACATTTATCTTAAGTGTGATTCATGTAATGGTCATAGGTTTAAAGATGAAGTGCTTGAGATAAAATACAAGAACAAAAATATTTCTGATATTCTAAATTTAACTGTTGAACAAGCATTGAAGTTTTTTGATGAACCGGATGAATCCGGAAATGTAGGAAAAAAGATAATTTATAAGATAATCCCTTTGAGCGATGTCGGACTTGGCTACCTTCACCTTGGTCAACCATCTAACACTCTTAGTGGCGGAGAAGCACAACGTGTTAAACTTGCATACTTTCTTTCGAAAGGTGAAAATGATTCCCCTACCCTTTTTGTTTTTGACGAACCCACTACGGGTCTACATGTGCACGACATCAGCAAACTATTGATTTCGTTAAATTCTCTTATAGAAATTGGGCATTCAGTTATAGTAGTTGAACATAACTCAGAAATTATAAAGTCAGCAGACTGGATAATCGACCTTGGTCCCGATGGAGGAGAAAAAGGTGGTAGAGTAATATTTGAAGGAACCCCCGATGACATTATTAAATGTAAAGACTCGTTTACAGGTAAATATCTGAAGGAAAAAATACTTAGCACCTAATCCCATTTTTACCTCTTACGAATAGGATTTGTGACTACCTCTATTATGAAATAAATTAATATTTTTGCGCGTCTATTAATAAAAAAATCTAAATGAAATATACTGTTTTAATTACTTCTATACTAGCACTTAATATTTTGTTATCGTGCAATAATATTGGCACGAATAGTTCCTCTAACAAACATTCACATAAAAAGGAATCAGCTGATCTTCCTGATACTACCGTTCATTATCCACAGGAAATTCATTTGGCAAACGTGAAGCAATTAACGGATGGAGGTGATAATGCTGAAGCCTATTTTAGTTTCGATAATTCGATGATTACTTTTCAGGCAAAGGTACCTGAATGGGGAAGTACATGCGATCAAATATACTGTTTCCCTTTTAGTGATGGGGACATGAAAGAAACTATGCCACTGATAATTAGCAATGGACTTGGCAGAACCACCTGTTCATTTTTTATGCCTGGTGACACAACTATACTTTATGGCTCTACAAGATCAGGAGGCAATGACTGTCCTCCCGAACCTGAACGACGTGAAGATGGTAAATATGTCTGGCCTATTTATTCCGATTTTGATATTTACATAGCAGATCTGCAAGGCAAACTAGTTGATACTTTGGTTGCCGGACCGGGTTATGATGCAGAGGCAACTGTTTCACCTACAGGTGATAAAATAGTATTTACATCCGACCGCTCAGGTGATCTGGAACTTTATACATGTAACATAGATGGAAGTAATGTAGTACAGATAACCCATGAATTAGGGTATGATGGTGGAGCATTTTTCTCACCGGATGGGACTAAATTAATATTCAGATCATCCCGACCAAAAACCGATGAAGAAATAAAAGAATATCAAGATCTTTTAAAAGAAGGCTTGGTAAAGCCAACAAACATGGAACTTTATGTTTGTAATATAGATGGAAGTGATCTTAAACAAATTACACATCTTGGAAAAGCAAACTGGGCTCCATTCTTTCATCCTTCCGGAGAGAAAATAATATTTAGCTCAAACCATGCAAGCAAAAAAGGTTATGAATTTAACCTTTACATGATCAATCTTGATGGTACAGGATTAGAAAGAATTACATATGATGCCATATTTGATGCTTTTCCAATGTTCTCGTATGATGGTAAAAAGATAATCTTTTCATCAAATAGGAATAATGGTGGTACCACAAATACAAACCTGTTTATTGCCGATTGGGTTGATTAACGTGCGTTGGTTAGTAATAGGTTAATTGTTGATTAAAATAGAAATATATCCTTTTACTTAAAATAACTAATGAATAGTCAAAACCGTAATAAAGTTTATAAAGTTCTGGATGAGTTAGGGATAGGTTATAAAATATATAAACACCCACCTCTCAATACAATTGAAATTGCTTTAGAATATTGGAAAGATATTGATGCAGTTCATTGTAAGAATTTATTTTTCAGGAATCATAAAGGAAACAGACATTATCTGGTAATAATAAAAGACACCACTCCATTCAGTATACATAGCCTTGAGCAAAAGCTAAAACAAGGTAAACTGAGTTTTAGTTCCGAAAAAAGGCTGATGAAATATCTTGGTCTGCTACCCGGATCCGTTTCCCCATTTGGCCTTATAAATGATAAACATCATCACGTACATCTTTTCCTGGATAAACAACTGCAAAGTGCAAAAAAAATATCTTTTCACCCAAATGACAATACTGCAAGTTTAGTTATTGATTACCCTGACTTCATCAAATATTTGGACACAATGGGAAATAGTTATGAATTTATCGACCCATCACCTAAAATCAACTAGCTTTGTAGTATGGAATCTGGCAAAATAAATATTAACTCAGAAATTGGAAAACTTGAAGGTGTTATCATTCATTTACCCGGACTCGAGGTTGAGAATATGACTCCTGAAAATGCTGAAAGGGCTTTGTATAGTGACATATTAAATTTGTCGATTGCATTACCTGAGTACAATAATTTTGTCGGTGTCCTTAAGAAATTTACTGACGTTTTTGAAATAAACAATCTCTTACTAGATATTGTAAATGACTCTAAAATCAAGAAAAAGTTGTTAAAGCAAATATGTGCACACGAGCATAATGATGAGGAGGATGTTTGTGAATTTATTGAAAAAATCGGCAATGAGGCGTTAGCAGCTCAACTAATTCAAGGAATTGAGATGCATAAAAACAACCTTACAAGGTTCCTTGATAATGAGAAATATTGTTTGCATCCTCTTCCTAACTTTTTCTTTACACGAGATGCAAGCTTTTCTGTTAGAGACGAAGTTATAATTAGCAAGATGGCAAGAAAAGTACGTGATCGGGAGACCATTATAATGGAAGCAATCTTTAAATATCACCCACTTTTTAAAGTAAATACAGTTAACCCGATAAAAATATTTGATAAGACAGGTAAAGGAACTATTGAAGGGGGGGATGTTATTGTAGCCCGTAAAGATATACTTCTTATAGGGACCGGCGAGCGAACAAGTACGCAGGGCATTGATTCTGTTATTGAATATATGACATCAAAATCAGGAACTCAACATATTATTGTTCAAGAACTTCCATATAAACCAGAATCGTTTATTCATCTGGATATGGTATTCACTATTCTTGATAAACATAGTTGTATGATTTTTGAACCACTGATAATTAATGCTACAAAATATATAACTATTCACATAACTATTGAGAACCATACCGTTACTAACATTAAAGAAGAAAAGAATATACTAGTGGCTTTACGGTCACTCGGCATGGATCTGGAGCCCATTTTCTGTGGTGGTAATAATGACACTACAATAATGGAAAGAGAACAGTGGCAAAGTGGAGCAAATTTCTTCGCTCTGGAACCAGGAAAAATAATAGGCTATGGTAGAAATACTCATACTATTGAAGCTCTTAATAATCAAGGTTATGAGGTTGTAGAGGCAAGTGACATTGTAGCCGGCAAAACAAATATTGAAGACCATAAAAAAATGGTTATTACAATAGTAGGTAACGAATTATCAAGAGGTGGTGGTGGAGCCAGATGTATGACTATGCCTGTTTCAAGACAAGAAGTACAATGGTAGTTTAAGTAGTTAATTGTTGGAATTAATAACAACTGCTTTGTATAGTTTAATTCATAAAACAAATAAATTTGACCACAACAATCAAAACTTATTATAAATCAAATCCCCTGATTATCATAATGATAGCAGGCGGCTTTTTTAGATTACTTGCAGCTATCTTTTCGATGGGTTATGGTTGGCACGATGATCAGTTTTTAATTATTGAAATTGCACAATCATGGGTTGATGGAATTGACTATTATTCATGGTTACCATCGGCCGATGGAGTAAACCAGCCAGAAGGTTTTAGTTTCTTTTATGTAGGACTACACTATATTCTTTTTACATTCCTTGAATTAATTGGGATTTATGATCCTCAAACCAAAATGCTTATTGTTAGACTATTGCATGCTATTTGGTCTATGTTAATAATTCATTTCGGTTTCAAAATAACATTATTACTAAGCAATATCAGCGATGCAAAACTAGTGGGATGGATATTAGCGTTATTTTGGATCTTCCCAATGATCAGTGTACGTAATCTTGTTGAATATGTGAGTATTCCTCTCATCTTATATGGCATTTGGATAATCTTAAAATCTATTGATAACTCTAAATTTTCAGTCTGGTTATTTGCAGGTATAATTTTAGGACTAGCTTTTAATATCAGATTTCAAACTTTTCTGATTACAGGTGCTATTGGTCTGGTTATTCTAATTCACAATAAATGGAAAAGTGCAATCTTTTTGGGATTAGGTGTTCTTCTTACAATAATTGTTTTTCAGGGTGGCATAGATTATCTGGCGTGGGGTAAACCTTTTGTTCAGTTAATAGAATATGTTGAATACAACATGCATAATGCAGCACTTTATGTTGTAAGTCCATGGTACACATATATACTATTCCTGGCAGGAATACTTATTCCTCCGGTAAGTCTGTTTTTGTTTGCAGGCTTTTTCTCGCGATGGCGGAAAAATTTAATCCTCTTTCTTCCGATTTTGATTTTCTTGATATTTCATTCTTACTACCCAAACAAACAGGAACGATTTGTTATAACTATTATGCCTATGCTTATTATTATCGGCATAATCGGTTGGCAATATCTAAGAAATAAATACCTAACTGGCAGAATTCCAAGAAATTTAGTAACTGCTTCATGGATATTTTTTTGGCTCATTAATTTTGTATTATTATTACCAGTTAGCGTAATGTATTCAAAACAAGCAAGAGTTGAAAGCATGTGTTACATGGCAAAATATGGTGATATAAATAACTTTGTTATTGAAGATATCAACAAGACAATTCTCAGATTTCCACCACAGTTTTATTTGCAAAATTGGTATCAGTATAAAACACTTATGAAGGATGATAACTTCTATGTATTTGCAAAAAATAATTCCTTCTCACATGTATCAGAGCAACCAGGTTTCATATTATTTTACCAACCTGACAATATTGATCAACGTGTTAATCATATGAAAACAGTTTACCCTGACTTGGAATTTGAAATAGTGTTTGAACCTGGCTTTATGGACAGGTTATTGTTCTGGTTAAACCCGATAAATGATAATCAAAATATTTATCTTTACAGAAACAAAAGTGTATTACCCAACAAAATTGAGTATTAATTAATAGATCCAAATTGAAAAAATTAAAAAAATCCCTCCTTATTGTAGTATTAACATTAGTTATACTTGTGATAGGTGGATTTATTTATATTGATCTACGACTCCCAAAGTTACCAGCACTTACCAACAAAATTATCGAGAAAGCATTGGCACGTAAACAATCTAAAATAATTGGCGAACAAGGATATGCAGTAAATGATGGCACCAAAATATGGTATAATTCAATTAAACCTAAAGACAGCATCAGGGGTAATATTATTTTGATTATGGGTATTACTAATGATGCACTTGCCTGGCCTGATTATTTTATCAACCCTTTGGTAGATAGTGGATATCACGTTATTCGGTTTGATAACCGAGGCACAGGCATGTCCGATTGGAATGAAGACTGGACAAAAAATACTGCATATTCCCTTGAAGATATGGCTGATGATGTAATTGCCATACTCGATACACTTCATATCCCAAAAGCACACATAATTGGAGCTTCACTTGGTGGAATGATTGCTCAAACAGTGTGTATAGATCATCCTGATCGTGTATTAACACTAATGTCCCTTATGTCGACTGGTGATATAATGGATAAGGAATTACCATCAATTAACAGCAGTACAGTTACTGACCTGGTTTTAGCCCAAATACGGTATGGTTTAATCAATACTGAAACAAATCAAATCAAACTCCAATTAACTGCCAGGTTATTACTTATGGGTGAAGACAAATATGAACTTGTTATTAATGATATTGCTAACACTGTACTAACTAATCTGAGACAAAGGAAAGGCTACAACCCAGAATCATCTAAACAGCAAATTGAAGCGACAATTATTTCAGGATCAAGATATGATGAGTTAAAAAACCTTAGCGTGCCTACATTAATAATTCATGGCACAACAGATCCATTAATTGACTTTAAACATGGTGAGAAATGCTACAATATAATTCCAAATGCTGATAAACTGTGGATAGATGGAATGGGTCATGATATATCACCAAAGTTTTCTGAACAGATTATTGCTGGAATTTTAGTTCATATTAACAATTATTCGAACTTAGATGAATAAGGAGGCTGCTAAAATTAAGATAGACCAACTTGTTGACGAGTTACAAAAGCATAATCATAATTATTATGTGCTATCATCCCCGGTTATCAGCGATTATGACTTTGATTTAATGCTGAAAGAACTGGAGCAACTGGAGAAAGAATTTCCTGACCTGATTCGCTCCGATTCCCCTACTATGCGAGTTGGTGGAGAAACTACCAAGAACTTTGCAACAGTTGTCCACAAATATCCAATGCTGTCCTTATCAAACACATATTCTGAATCAGAAATTCTGGATTTTGATACTAGAGTCAGGAAAATTACAGGTGATAATGTACAATACGTTTGTGAACTTAAATTTGACGGTTTATCAATAGGATTAAGTTACAAAAAAGGTGTGCTCGTACAAGCAGTTACGCGAGGTGATGGTATTCAAGGTGACGATGTTACCAATAATGTAAGAACCATCCAAAGCATTCCTCTAAAACTTCGTAATAATTATCCTGATGATTTTGAGATAAGAGGTGAGATCTTTATGAATCTCAGCGGATTCATGAGTATGAATAATGAACGTAAGGAAGCCGGAGAGCAACCATTTGCCAACCCCCGAAATGCTGCCTCAGGATCGATGAAAATGCAGGACCCGTCGGAAGTAGCTAAGCGGCCATTGGATTGTTTTTTATATTATATCCCTGGAAACCAACTCAACACACTAACGCATTACGATAGCTTGCAGCAAGCTTCAAAGATGGGACTTAAAATCTCCAAGAATATTGCCGTTTGCAGAAACACTAACGAAATATTTGAATTTATAAACGACTGGGCAGTGGGTCGTAAAAATCTCGATTACGAAATTGACGGCATTGTAATTAAGGTGAATAGCATTGCACAACAAAAGCAGTTGGGCTTTACAGCCAAAAATCCCCGATGGGCAATATCATATAAATTCAAGGCTGAAAGAGCGGAGACTATATTAGAATCGATAGATTATCAGGTTGGACGCACTGGAGCCATCACTCCGGTTGCTAACTTATTTCCTGTACAGCTTGCAGGAACAATAGTTAAGAGAGCCAGTTTGCATAACGCAGATATTATTGCAGTATTAGATGTTAGGATAGGAGATCATGTATATATTGAAAAAGGTGGTGAGATCATTCCAAAAATTGTATCAGTAAATATTGAAAAAAGATTATCCGCATCCGAACCTGTAAAGTTTATAACCAACTGTCCGGAGTGCAGTACACCACTTACAAAATTGGAAGATGAGGCTGCGCATTATTGCCCGAATGAAGATTATTGCCCTCCTCAGATAAAAGGAAAACTGGAACATTTTATTTCACGTAAGGCTATGAACATTGATAGTTTGGGAGAAGGTAAAATTGAGATGCTTTTCGATAATAATCTGGTCACTAATATTGCTGATTTTTATAGTCTGAAGCCTGACATGTTGATAGGACTTGAGAAAATAATTCCTGGTAAGGATGGTAAAAAAGACAGTAGAATCAGTTTTCAGGAAAAAACAGTTAATAATATTATATCAGGTATTGAAAATTCAAAACAAGTGCCTATGGCAAGGGTATTATTTGCTTTAGGGATAAGATATGTAGGTGAAACTGTTGCTAAAAAGCTGGCAGGGCATTTTCGCAGCATGACGGCCTTAAAATATGCTTCTTTTGATGAACTAATTGAAGTTGATGAGATAGGTATTCGAATTGCTGAATCAGTTATAAACTGGTTTAATAAGCCTGAACACAATATAATTATTGACAAGTTAGAAGATGCCGGTATTCAGTTGGAATTGAATGAAGATTCGGGTACAGTTTCTAATTTACTTGAAGGAAAATCGTTTGTTGTAAGTGGTGTTTTTGAGAAACATTCCAGGGATGAAATAAAAGCACTTATTGAGCAACACGGTGGTAAAAACACAAGTTCAATTTCTGCTAAAACAAGTTACCTGATAGCCGGAGGCAATATGGGTCCTGCTAAAAAGACAAAAGCCGAAAAACTTGGTGTGCCGATTATTTCTGAGGAAGATTTCATTGGAATGCTTGAATAGTAAAATCCGGAGTACTCTACCAATATCTGAATTAAGATATCTTATAATAACAATAAAAATGCATTATTGTTAAAAAGAATAAGAAACCCCTCCAGAGATCATTAGATTACCAATATGAGCTTTTTCATTTATTGTTTTATTATTCCGACTATACTCAAAAGGTATTTTTGATCCAATATATGAAGCTGTAATATGGGCATTAAAACTTTCGTTTACTATTACTCTGCATCCCATAGAACCCAAAAGAGCAAATACAGTTTTACTATCACTTGTTTCATAGTAATCAACATTTGAGAAAGCTGTTGTTGTATGTACTAATGCAGTTGGTTTATAAACATTCCTTAATCCTCCCATCATTTTAAACGTAGCTGATAGAAATTCATTAACCGGAATATCAAACACTATACCTGCCATTCCCGACAAGTCGCGAAATGATTCTGAAGTAGCACTTACTGTTTTAAATGCTGGACTTGCATCCATGTAGGCGTTGGCTAATCGGTTTTTATCAATGGGATTAACATTATAACTTATTGTAAATGCAAGACCAACATGCCATGAATAAAAATATGCTACCTCACCTGTAATATTAGTGCCAGTTTTAGCATAACTACTGAGACTAATACCTCGATTATTACCAAAACCATAAGCAGGCATTGCCACTCCCATCGATAAAGTTACTAGACCACGCTGATATATATACTCTTGAGAACTAGCTATTTTAAAAATAGCAGCAACAAAAAACAATATTAAAAATAGGTGTTTCAATTAAATATAGATTTGAGGGGAAATTACAAAAAAAGATTATAATGCCAATTACAGTGCATCAACTAAATGTTTTTATCAATCTTCCCATTGCTTCTTTTACTAATAAATTAGGTGTTGCGAGATTCATCCTCTGAAACCCCTGACCACCATCTCCGAATGAGGGACCGTCACTTAACCCCAACAATGCTGTATTTATGAGAATTTCTTTTATTTGTTCATCATTGTAACCGGTATCCCTAAAATCAAGCCAGGCCAAATATGTTGCTTCAGGCTTTATGAGTTTAATTTTACTACCGGCCTCTAATAATGCTTGTTCTACATACTTATAATTCCTATTGATATATACGTTCACTTCATCAACCCAGCGTGCACCCTTTGTATATCCCGCTTCGGAAGCAATGGTGCCAAATAAATTGCCAAACGACAAGTGATATCGATTGACCATATCCTCAAATTTGTCCCTTAATACTTTGTTAGAAATAATTACAGAGGAAGTTGATAAACCAGCCAGATTGAATGTTTTGCTTGGCGCAATACATGTTACTGTAATATCAGAAATTTCTTTTGATAAAGATGCTATCGGAATGTGCTTATAACCAGGTAATACAAGGTCGCAATGAACCTCATCAGAAATAATAATAACATTATTACGAATGCAAATTTCACCCAAACGCAATAACTCCTCCTTGGTCCAAACCCGACCAACCGGGTTATGAGGACTAGAAATTAAACACATACTGGCTTTTTTGGTCTTCAATTCAAAATCCTCAAAATCAATATAATATCTACCATCCTTTAATACTAACTGATTAGTTAGCTGCAATCGTTTATTGTCGGTAACAGCACTAAAAAACGGAAAATAAACCGGAGGTTGAACAATAATACCATCACCCTCATTTGTATACACAATTGTTGATAAGTTTAAGGCAGGGACTACACCAGGACTATATATTATCCAATCGGTATCTATTGTCCATTCATGCCTCTTTTTTACCCATTCAACTATTGATTTATAATATGAGTCTTCGCGAAAAGAATAACCGTAAATTGGGTGCTTTGCCCTTTTAATTATTGCTTCTCTAATAAAAACAGGGGTTTCAAAATCCATGTCAGCGACCCACATTGGCAGCACGTCATCTTTTCCAAAAAATCTATTGCGCAAATCATATTTATAATTTGCCGTAGATTCACGGTTAATAATCTTATCAAAATCATACATGCCTTAACTCCGATACTATTGAGTAAGCATTACAGGCATGATTAACATTAGTATATCTTCGGGATCATCGGTATCTTTCTCTGAAACTATAATACCTGCACGATTTGGCGCTGACATTTCAATTATAATACGCTCAGGCTCAAGAGTATTGAGCATTTCCTGCATAAATCTTGAATTAAATCCGATTTCAATATCATCTCCCTCATAACTGCAGGTAAGTCGTTCTTTTGCTTCGCTGGAGAAATCAAGATCCTCAGCAGTTAAAAGAAGTTCCTTTCCGGAAATTTTAAATCTAACCTGATGCGTTGACTTACTACCAAAAATTGAAACCCTGCGTATTGCATTCAGAAGATTTTTTCTATCAATAGATAAACTATAAGGGTTTTGTGTTGGAATAACAGCTTCATAATTTGGATACTTACCATCTATAAGCCTGCATATCAATACAATATCATCAAACTTAAGCATTGCATTAGTATCATTGATCTCCATTTTCACCTTTACTTCTTCATCCTCCGACATCACATTTTTAAGATGATTAAGTGGTTTCTTTGGAAGAATTATTGAGGTAGGAGTTTGAGAGCTAAAATCTGTTCTTCTGTATCTAACTAGTTTATGTGCATCCGTTGCAACGAAAGTTATACTTTCTTCAGTAATCTGGAGAAGCACACCCGACATAACAGGACGTAACTCATCATTTCCAGTTGCAAAAAGTGTTTTATTAAAAGCATTAACCAGTAAGGCTGAATTCAATTCCAGTGAAATTGTATTATCCATTACCGGCACTTGAGGAAATTCATCACTCTGATGACCTATCAGCTTGTATTTACCTTCGCCTGCAAAAATCTCAATACTAGTACCAACTACTGATATTGTAACAGGCATTTCGGGTAACGATTTCATTATATCCTGGAGCATTTTAGCTGGTATTGCAATAACTCCGGGACCTTCAGACTTGTCAGCAGTAAGTGTTACTGAAATAGTTGTTTCTAGATCAGATGCAGTAATACACAACTTATTGTCGCTAAGTTCAAATAAGAAATCTTCGAGAATAGGTAAGGTATTATTAGTTCCTAATACACCACTAACCTTTTGCAATCCTCTTAACAAGGTAGTACTTGATATGATAAATTTCATCAGTTAAAATTTTATTTATTTTGTAAACCTATTATAATCGTCATTCCAAGGCGAGAATTATGAAATATACACTCAAATATTCTCTAACATGTGCGAGTAAAATTATGAAAAAAAACAATATTGACAAGCAGAAACTAACTAACAGTTTTTCACAAAAGAAAATAAGAAGTATTAGGCAATGAATTGTAGTATTTGTACAGCAAACTAACTTATTCTGTTAAAAAGTTCAACCCAGAAAACTCTGCAAATAACTTATTCTTTCTCAATCTCTTTCATTTTTCTTACGAATTCTACACTTTTTCTTCGTGTGGAAGTTACAAATTCGTAATAATCCAGATCACTATTTGGATTCAATATCCTTTTTTCAGGTTTAATTTCTTCAATACGTTGGTTAAACGCTTCATCAGAAGATAACACTTGCATTATACCGTTCTTATAATTAAAGAAATACCATGTGCGTGCAGATGGTTCTAAATATATTGAAATGCTGCTACCAGCCCTTCCCCTTTCTATCTGAACCCAACCATTAACATATTTATTGATAACATTACCTCCTAAATAACCAATTCCAATTTTACCTATAGAAATGTAAGACCGACTATAAGAATCCCAATAAAACTTAAGATCACTGAAAATTATACTATGACCTAACTGCTCTGGCATCCTTCTCATTTCGCCATATAGAGCCAAATCAGAGATTTGTTGTTCAGCCTCTTCAAGGACCAGATTCTTTTTCAAGAACATTGGGAATAAACCTTCTGACAAACTGCCCCCCTCGTTATTTGTAAGTCGTATACTATCTGTCATCATTTCAAGGGCTTTTTCATCAAAATGAAAATCCATAAGCAGGACACTGTTTAGATATGTAGAGTCGACAACAATCTTATGTTCAAAAGTTCCTGATGATTTAAGCGTAATCATATTTAAATCTAATCCCAAATTAAAATTGCCATCACCCTGCATTATACAACGCGAATTTTCTAGAGTAATAAAATTATTCTGTAAATCATTTTGAGAGAACCTGCTTGCGCTACCAACAGACAAGGAACCTGTAGTTGTATCAAAGTTCATTCGTCCTGAAGCATAGCAGAATAGTGTATCAGTTGAGCTATTTAAAGCTTCTATAACTAAAGGATAGAACCTTCTGTATTGATCAGAATACGCAAGTCCGAAAAATGCTGGTCTACCTTGAGAGTCAGTTGTATTACTATCAACATCAAAATATATTTTATTAGGTGTGATAACTTTATTAAATGGCACCCAGTTATCAAAATTCACTACACATTCCTGGTTAATCTTATAACCGCCGTTAAATCTCAGGTTTTTCCTGTTTGCCATAAAACTAACTTCTCCTTTGAAGTTATATTCCGGGCTTAAGAAGAAGATTTCCCCTTCAGGAATATTGCCGAATCCCATAGAAATACCATCCTCATTTACAGAAATGCTACTCATATATATAGGTTGTTTTTTTTCAAACCTATCAGTATAATCCAGCCAACCCTTTGCTGTATATTGTTCCTTTCCATAAATATTAACTTCAGCATCGTAAACGCTATGATAAGAATTAGCTGTATCCGCTATGATTAAAGCGTTAGAAAGTGTATTAATTTTTGCATCTCTAAGTATCCTTACACTAGCTCCATCAGGGAAAATTGCCACATCTGCTACTTTTATTAATCTAACTTTCTCAATATCTATTGTATAATCACGCAGATTATATGTTGCATTGCCGGCAAAAAACCTCAGTGAATCCTGATCCTTATTAACAGAAATAAATTCAGGGCCATACACCTTGTAATCAATCAATTGCATTATATTCATTGTATCAAGTCCAACATAATCGTGTTCCAAATTACTGCTTAACAATAATTTATCATCATTCATAAGCCATTCAACTTCATCGAGAGTAGAGATATAATTATTGAAAGGAAACTTAACAAATGAGTTATCGTTTATATGATTAAACCATCCAATTTTCTTGTCAAAATCGATTTTTGCAAAGTAGTCACGAACGTCGAATACTACAGAGTCGTTCACAATATTTTTCAGCAGAAAATCAGCAGTATCTGCTGTTAGGCTGCTATATTTAAAATTAATATTATTAGAGGCTATTTCCGACTGATCGAAGAGGAATGTACCAGTACCTCTCATAAAATCAGGATTTAAGAACATCTTTCCTTTTAAGAATGAATTATCATAAACTATAAAAGTTCCAGAGTTACTGGTTAAGGTCATAATATTTGTATCTGTAACCCAGTAAATATTAACTGTATCACCCTGGACTGATGGAAAATTGTATTTACCAGGACTTTTTATTACCCTAAAATCGTTGCTTAAACCAATTAACGAATCAGGGTAAAAAGTGAATTCATCAGATGACGATTGAGATGACAAATAATCTAAGTTACCATTCCCTTTAAAACCAAGGTTACTAATTGATACATATGAGTTGAATTTGCCCAACCCTCCATAGATATCATATCCTGTGTCTGGTGTTAAATGGTTAAATCCTAATGAATAATCAGGCATAACCACGAGAGGTTGTTTAATAGATGGGAATATCCCCGCAGAATTCAAACTACCGTCAAATGCAAGTCCTTCTGTTGTAAATGTTGATATACTATCAAATATAAATGGGTCTACTGCAAAATAGAAATTCTCAGGAACTAAAGTACTATCCTGAATTGACCTACTATTAAAGAAAACATAACTAACATCGTTACTCAAAAATTTCGGAAACTCTTCAAATTTCTGTAAACCTGACTTATTAAAAGGTTGATCTATATATATTTTTCCCACCATATCTTCAATTACATTCTTAACACGAATGAGCGAATCACTTAGCTTAAGTGAATCATTTGAATATACCCGAAAAGCCAGTGAGTCGACATAGTTCATTTTCAGCATAAAACTATCATATACAAAAGAGCTGTTTCGTGAATAAAAATCCAATAACCCCATGTGTACTTGCCCATCAAAAGTGAAATCTCGATTCTTTTTAAAAGAAATGGTTTTATCATATGGATAAATGTAGACTTCCTGAGAATCGCTAATACTTACTTCCGGCACTCCATAAACTTCCAAATTAAGAGTATTAAGATCTATTATGGCATTAGGTTTACTATCTACACTTGAAGTTAGTCTAATGACATCATAATCAATCTCTCCGTTTTTAGCTTTTAGGAAATATTTAAATCTATCTTTAACAACGGCCTTTTTCTTTCTTGAATCATAAACCAAATATCCTTTGTTTGACATATCTATCAATAGTGCACCAACCTGATCTATAGGTTTTTCCATAAAAGCAGCCAGTGAGTTAAGTTGAATTTCAGAAACATCATATGTATTTATGTAATTTTGAATAACATAGAATGGATTTAATTCGTCAATTCCCTGTGACCTGTAAAAATCTCTTTCTGAGAAATAATTGCTTGATATAAATTCTGCAATATTCCTGTTACGTATATTTCTGATTCGCTTAAAAACTAAAGAAGTCTCATTCATTTTCCAGAACAATGCCTGTACATATATATCGAGCTCGTGATAAGAATCAAAAAATGGTGTCATAGTTGTACCTACATAATTATTATACATAACAAATTGACGATCATCATTTGCATACTTTACCCTTAGTGATGGGTGATATAATGAATCTTTGTCAAAATAAAACACAAACTCAGCATTAGCCGAAACAAAACCATCGGAATTTAATCCAAACTTCTCTGCTCGGACCATTGCATACAAACTATCACTTTTAGTTAGTTTTACGACTGCTTTTGATTTATTACCCCCAATCCCGAATAGCTTAAGCCCTTCCAGCTGTGCTCCACCAAAAAAACTTACTTCTGGATAAATATTATATAGTTCGAAATTATCAAAATAGGCATCAAAACGAGGGAAAGATGACTTCTCATTTGGTGGACTTGAGGCAATCCTATCAGTGATTGTTCCTAAGACCGGGTTTGTAAAAAACCTTTTATAATGGAGTATAGCAGAATCAACTGTGTAGGAAAGCTGATTTAAATCGATAAAATAATTATTAAAATCAGCAAAAATTTCCTTAGCTCCTTCCTGCTCAAACCTTGACCACCTTAGCTGGCCTGACTCTCCTTCCCAGGTTTCGAGTTCATAATTAAAGACCCCGTTAGTGCCGATAATAACTGAACTGTCTTTTTTTGTACCACCAACCAAGTCACCTTTCTTAAATATTACCAGAAAATTTGTGTCGAGAAAAAAGCTGTATCTTGAATTTCTCTGATACCATGAAAGGCTGTTCTTTTTGTGGAATCTATTATTCTCCAATAAATCAATCGTGAAACTTAAGAAGTTAGAAAAATGAGTGCTTTTCTTTTCATCAAGTAGTTTTTGAGCATAAGCATGCCATGAAATTATACTTAAGGGAACTTGGTTTGATTCAGAAAGTAAAGTCAATGCATTTATATAATCGTACAGATAAGGATATGTGCGCATCTTTCTCGAACGCATCTTCTCAATCAGAGTGCGCACTTCTGCTTTTTCATCTTTATTAAACCTACCAATACTCCATCGTTGATTAAACCTATCCATAAGAATTTCAGATTTTTTCTGAAAATTCTTTGATGGTGTATTTTGTAGTATTTCTGATATCTGAATAAAAAACTGCTCTGAGTTTAAAGATAAAGAGTCAGATTCCTGAGCATAAATACCACTTACATTTAATAAGATAAAAGCAAGAAATAATTTTATGTATTTAGGTATCATATATTAGTATCATTGTTATTCGGATGCTATTTTGTAGAATAAATTCAAATCTAATAACCCAACTATCAACGTTATGAATTCAACTTTAAAAAGGCAGATGCTACCCAGTTACTATTCTCTAAGTTATTAATATACTGAAGTCCACACTTACGCGCTTCAATGGTAATGTCGTGTAAATCGTCAGCATAAAATCCGCTAAAATAGATATATCCACCTTCAATTAACGCAGCCGCGTAATATTTCATATCTCGTAAGAGTATATTTTTATTGATGTTAGCGAGAATAATTTCAAAATCATCTGATACTTTAAGATTGCAGGCATCACCCTCAATAACTTGTACATTACTAATATTATTTAATTCTGCATTTTCAAGCGTGTTAGAGAACGACCACTTGTCGTTATCAATTGCTGTTATGGATTTGGCACCTTTCATTGAAGCCAGAATTGCAAGCACACCTGTACCACAACCCATATCAAGCACTTTTTTATTTGTAAAATCATTTTCCAGAATCAAACGGATCATCATTGCTGTTGTTTCATGATGTGCTGTACCAAACGCCATTTTAGGATGAATTACAATCTCATATTCTATGGATGGTTTACTGTCATGAAAAGGTGCTCTAACATAACAACGATCAGCAATAGTAACAGATGGATAATTGCTTTCCCAAACCTCATTCCAGTTCTTATCGGGTAATAATTCAATATTTAATGTTCCCGATTTTTCAGATTCTAAAAAATAATCAACAGTAAGAAGGTCGTCCTTTACAAACTCAATTTCAGGTATAAACGCAACCAGGCTATCTGTTTGCTCTTCAAAACTTTCGAAACCAATTGATGAAAGTTGAGCAATCAATATTTCAGAAATGTCACTATTTTCAGGTACAGGAACTTTTATCTGGATGTAATTCATGAGTTTTAGTAATGGGTCTAGATCAAATTTAAGGAAGAGTATCTAAAGCAAGCATTATTTAAAACTCATAACTATCTTCACAAATTCATCTGCCTTAAGTGAGGCACCTCCTATGAGTCCACCATCTACATCCTTTTTTGAAAATAGGGTTGCAGCATTTGAGGCATTACAACTTCCTCCATACAATATTGTAGTGTCATCAGCAACTCGTGCGTCATATTTTTCACTGATAAGATCTCTGATAAAGCTATGCATTTCCTGAGCCTGGTCGGGTGTTGCAACTACTCCTGTCCCAATAGCCCAAACAGGTTCGTATGCAACAACAACATTCGAAAACTCCTCTTTGTTAAGATGAAATAATCCGTTCTCCATTTGGTTTCTAACAATCTCAAATTGATTACCTTTTTCTCTATCCTCTAATTGTTCTCCAACACAAAATATTGGGAAGATATTATGATCCAAAAGTCGGTTAACTTTTTCAGCTAACTGAGCATCGGTTTCATTAAAATACTTCCTCCTTTCACTATGACCTACAATACAATAGGCAATTTCCATCTCTGAAAACATTGATGCAGATAACTCGCCCGTAAAAGCTCCATTTTCGAAACCGCTTACATTTTGAGCTGCTACCTCCAATACCGATTCATCAGCATAATCAGATGCCATCTCCAGGTAGATTGCCGGAGGACAAATAACAACTTCACATTTTTTTTCTATGGTATCTAACTCATCAGCAATTGTACCAATTAACTCCTCAGCTTCCTGGAAGTTTTTATTCATTTTCCAGTTGCCGGCGACAATTTGTTTCCTCATTGTAATGATATTTTTGATGAACAATTGATTATATTATCTTTATAATCAATTTACACAACTATGATATTTAATGGTGATGTCCTCCTTTGCCATGAACATGGCCATGAGAAAGTTCTTCTTCTAAAGCCTGCCTAACTTCAAGTATTTTACCTGAAAAGTGAAGGTATTTCCCAGCAAGTGGGTGATTAAAATCCATAACTACTTTATCCTCTTTGATTTCCATCACTCTTCCATCAATTGGATGGCCATCCTGATCCTGCATAGTAATCATGTTACCAATTTTCAACAAACTCTCATCAATTTTGCCATCTTTCTCAAAGATACTTTTGTCCAGTTCTATAATGGCATCCTCAGAGAATTCGCCATAACCATTTTCAGGAGTTAGTTTAAAAGAAAAATTTTCTTCAGGTTCCAAACTATCAAGATTAGATTCAAATGCAGGTAATAACGAACCATTTCCAAATAAATGAACAAAAGGTCTTTCTTCGTTTACCTCTTGGATAATTTGACCTTCGCTATCATCAAACCTTAAACTATATGTTAATGTAACTACCTTATTATTTCCTACTTTCATAAGTTTCAGTTATTTTAAGATACTTTTTGTTAAAAAAGTTGCAAAATTACAAAAAAAGAGCTGTTTTATTAAGTATTATTGCACTAATTTACAAAGTATCAATCAACTTGTTACAACCTTAAAGCAGATATGCTTAAAAAATATCTCATTCTATACTGTATTGCCACAGTGTTTTTGGTGGGCTGCAAACCTGGTAAAGTAACAAGCAACCAGGAAATTGCAAAAGACAACAAATACGATAGTGAATTTCCGAACAAAAGCGTATCAAGTAATTTAAGTTATATTTCTAAGACTGTTAAAAAGCTTGACGTACTTGCCTTTTATGCTACTTATTATTTTCCTCCTGAGAGCAATGTTTACAGGAACAACCTGAATGATTCAATACTCAGGAATTACTCTGATAATATGGTAATTACAAATGAATCTGTACTAGGTACGGTATCAGTAATTTACAATAATAATAATTTGTTAGGATTATTAACTTGTGCACACATTGTTGATTTTAAAGATTCGATATTTTCATTTTACAACGAAGAAAATAAAATACAAACTCTGTCGATTAAGATAAAACAGCAAAATCACATTAGTGAGCTTGCATCCGGTGATCCGATAAAAATAGTTGCTTTGAACAAAGAAAAAGACATTGCATTGTTGATGAAAAGAACCGATTCTGATAATCAAAACATCCAGACTCTTGATTATCCTGTTGGCAAAGCGAATGATCTTCAATGGGGCACAGTTGTTTACATAATGGGCTTTCCACTCGGAACCTTGATGGTGACAAGGGCAATTGTAAGCATGACAAGTAAACAAAAGATAGGACAATTTGTAACCGATGCATTATACAATCGAGGAATTAGTGGCAGTCCGGTATTTGCCGTAAGAGACGGAGTTCCAAATTTCGAATTGGTGGGAATGGCCTCTTCATCAGCCGCACAAGAATCAGATATACTTGTGCCTGAACCGATAAAAAAAACCGATGGTACCATAAAAATTCCTTATGAAGGGAACCTCTTTGTTGACAATAATAAGTTAATAAGTTATGGCGTAACTTATTCTGTAACAATTGATGAAATAGCTACTTTTATCTTGACCAATGAAGAGGCTCTTATTTTTAATGGCTTTGACGTAAATTATTTCTTTAAATAAGTATTTTTGCACATCACTACTGATTGCATATGGCTAAACTATTAAAATTAAAGCAAGAACAACAATTCGATTATTACCGTATTGGTAAATGGAAAAGAACTTTTGATGTTGTTTTCTCAATATTAACGTTAACTATTTTCTCATCAATATTATTACTAATTGTCATTGCAATTAAGTTAACTTCAAAAGGACCTATTTTATTTAAATCTCTACGTGTAGGCACCGGTTATGAGATCTTTACTTTTTATAAATTCAGAACAATGTATATGGGTGCTGATGAAGAGAGGTCGAAATTATCATCATTAAATGAGTACTTAATCTCACATAAAAAGTCGGATGATAATTTTACGAATTTCCTGAAGTGCCCTGATTGTACGGATGAAGAAACTTGCTCTCCAATATTATTTATTGATGGCGTTGAAATTTGCGAGAACATGTATTTAAGAAAGAAAAGACTTAGCTTGCTGGATTCAACTTTTTTTAAAGTTAAAGATGACCCTCGAATAACACCGATTGGAAAATTTATACGCAATACAAATTTAGATGAGTTTCCACAATTTTTCAATGTGATAAAAGGAGATATGTCGATAGTTGGCAATCGCCCGTTACCACTTTATGAAGCTGAGAAACTTACTACTGATGAATGGGCGTATAGATTTTTAGCCCCTGCCGGGATAACTGGTTTTTGGCAGGTACATGAAGATAAAAATCTTAAAGCAGAAAACAGAATTCGTTTGGATAATCAATATGCTATGTCTTCAGGTCCATACCAGGACTTTATTGTTATTCTAAAAACAATATTGAGTTTTTTCAGTATGAAGAATACAAATTATTAAGAGAGTTAAATCCATTCTTTTAAAATTCACTAAACTAAGATTCTTGGCCTAGTATCGCATCTCTTCTTTGTATAAGAGTTGGATGTGAGTAATTGAAAAACACATATAACCAGTGAGGTGTAAGATTACTAAGATTTGCAACAGAAAGTTTGATGAGTCCTGAAATTAGCATACCACCATAACCATATTTCTCAGCAAATGCATCAGCCTGGTATTCATGTTTTCTGGAAATAATATTTGTAATAACACCGGTAAGAGTTGATATTGGTGAGAACAATAAACCAAATGCAAGAATACCCATATAAAAACTTGGCGTTGAGGCACCCAAAGCCAATGACAGCTCAGGTCTGCTAATAGCTATTGATAGTAACCATATCATTATTGCGCTTTGTGCTAACGACATAATTAAACCAATAATTACATGTTTAAGTTTGTAATGACCTACTTCATGCGCAAGTACTGCGACAATTTCATTTTCATCCAGATCGTTTATGAGTGTATCATATAGTACAATCCGTTTTTTGGGCCCCATACCACTAAAATAAGCATTAGCCTTTGTACTTCTTTTTGAACCATCTATTGAAAATATGTTATCAATCTTAAAACCTGCCTTATCCGAGAAAGATACTATAGCTGATTTAAGATCACCATCTTCCAAGGGTATTTGCTTATTGAATATTGGAACAATTATTCGAGAATAGAACATGGTCATAAATATCATGAAAGCGCTTAATCCTCCCATCACAATTAGCCAAAACCAACTACCGGTTTCATTCCATGCCCACATAATGAACAACAACAGCCCTCCTCCTATTATAATACTAAGCAACCATGATTTAACTTTATCAGTAATAAAAGTTACAGGTGTTGTTTTATTAAACCCAAATCTTTCTTCAATCACAAAAGTGCCGTAAATCTGAAATGGTATTGATATTAAATCCATGCCAAGCCCCAGTATACCAAAAAACATTAAGGCCCTCAGATATTCGTTTTGCGAAAGTCCGCTTACATAATTATCCAAAAAGGCAAAACCTTGCGTAAACAATAGTAGCAATATTATTATGAAAGAGAAAGTCCCTGTAACCATTGAAAACGCCTGATTAACTTTTTCATATTGCTGAGATTTGCGATATTTTTCTTCCTCATAAATACCTTTCAAGGCTTCAGGAATAGTTTCCTGCATATTTCTATAATTAAGATAATCCAGAAACTTTTCGAGTAAATAGTCGAATATAATTATTGCTATAATTAACCAAAAGACAGTTACTATCATTTATGTATTAGTTTAATATTTAATAGGTTCCGAAATACTTACGCATGAACCACTCTATGGATAGCAACAGGATTAATATTGCCAAAATATAATATAAAGTATTTATGCCTGTATACTTATCATCATAATGAACCTTTGAGGTCATTGTTCTGCGGGTATTAATTTCGGTTAAAAGTTTGTTCAACTCATGAGCATTATACATATATCCCTCATGTTCTGTAGCTAATCTCCCAAGCATGCGATGATCTGCGTTCAAATTTTTACTTTCATTATCAAGTTGCCGGACAATGAACTCTCCTGTATCGCTATAATTCTTATTACCAAATTTAACAGAGGCGTTATATTTATATACTCCAACGGGCAGTTTATTTAGGTTTAGAGAATAATAGTTATCATAAGGAGAGAATGAAAAGTTGAATTTTTCTTTACTCTCATTAGTAAGAATTAGGTTTACATCGGCAGAATTATCTAATTCTAAAGCTGAATTATACAACTCAGCAGTCAAAATCACATCCTTAATGTTATCATATTCACCTTTAGTAACAACTTTAAATTGCCTCTTATCTACTGCAGCCATGAGAAACATAACAGCTTTACTTACAAAAGCATCAACTGCAGTTGAGTTATTATACAGTAAATAATCATGAATACGCCATAACCAAAATCCCTCGCCCGAAACCACACCACTTTTAACATCTATATTATTGAAGAAAGTAATCAATGGGAAATTGGTTACATTTCCATTTATCGTTTGCCATCCAAAAACCTCTGATCCGGTTGAGAGAGAATAATTACCCAGTGGAACTATTAATGGAGGCAACGATGTTAACTGGTTAATAATCTCATTATCAATTGAGAAGAAAGTGAATGAATTATTATACTCAAACTGTGCAGGAACGGTACTACCAACAGTTGACCTTATATCCATTCCCTCAAAATGCTTGTTAAATAGCGACAATTGACTCTGAGATCCCAAAATAAACAATGTGGGTATTTTTTTCTCAGCCAGGCTTCTCAATATATTAACAGAAGCATTACTTTTTGATGGTAATTGATAAAGTATTACCATATCAAAATTGTTGATATTTCCATTGAAACCAGTAATATATTCAGTTTCAACCTCATAATTATGATTCTTAAGTAAACTTTGTTTTATTGCACCAATATCAGGATGAGGGGCATTAGCCAATATTAATATCCTTTGCCGGCTATTAAGAATATCTATAAAAATATTTCTAATATTATTTTCCGCATTTGTTTCACCAACAGCAGGTTCAGCTATCATGCTATACATACGTTTCCCAGTATTCTTGGCTTCAATATTAAAGATAACCGTCTTTCGAAAATTTTCGCCAGAAATAAATATTTCCTGTCTGGCAACTACTTTGTTATTTTCAGATAATTTTAATAACGTATTAGTTCCTTTAAGCATATTGGCCGATATACTAACTTCAACAGGAAATATATCACCTGAATACACGATAGAATTATATCTTACATCATCAATTTTAAGATCTTTGGCTTGAGAAGTATCACCAAGTGCAATTGTAAAAACCGGGTAATTAATATCGGAGGCAGCATAAACAGGATCAATTCCATTATTAACTATCCCATCACCAACCAACACAACCCCTCCTACATTTAAACCATTATAATTTTGTTTTAAAAATTTAAAAAAGTCAGAGTAGTTGCTCACATTATCTCCGTAATCAGGATTAACACCTTCGTTAACAAGCTCGCCAAAAAGATAGCTGTCAACATCATTTTTAGTTGCAAGTTCATCCATCAAGTTGTTTAAATCATTTGCAAGCGAATCAGTATAATATATTGAATCTTTGGACATTAATATTGATCTGGAGTTATCCTGACCAAATATAATTATCGGCTTTTCAATTTGCTTTCTCTTTGTTTTGATTGTAGGAGAAAGGAGTAAAAACGCTAATAGAGATACTGTAATAAATCGAAATATAAATAATACAACCGTTAATGTTGTACTGAGTTTGTTTTTACGATTTTTTGTATATAATAAAGCAGCATAAACTAATCCTAACCCAATAACGAGCAGGCTTGTCCACCATGAATATGTAATAGTTAACTCAGGCATAGGGGTTTATTGGTCTTTGGTCATTAGTCATTAGTTATTGGACATTGGTCATTGGTATTTTGAGGTTTGAGGTTGCCTGAATGAGGACAAGTGGCCTAATTATCCAATCACTAATTATCCAATCACCAATTATCCAATGACTAATCAGGTTTTCATGCCACCACAAACGTTTATCACCTGACCTGTAACGTAGGCTGATAAATCGGATGCCAGGAAGGTAGCAACATCTGCAACGTCTTCTGGTTTACCTGAACGTCTGAGAGGAATTGTTTTTATCCATGCTTCACGCACATCATCAGTCAACTTATGAGTCATATCAGTTTCTATAAAACCAGGCGCAATTGCATTACAACGGATGTTTCTTGAACCAAGTTCCTGCGCGATTGACTTTGTAAATCCGATCATTCCGGCTTTTGATGCTGAATAGTTTGACTGGCCAGCATTACCTCCTACTCCAACAACAGAACTCATATTTATTATTGAGCCAACTCGTTGTTTCATCATAACGCGCTGAACGGCCTTTGTAAGGTTAAAAGCTGATTTTAAGTTAATATTAATAACCATATCCCAATCCTTTTCCTGCATTCTCATAAGCAGATTATCGCGAGTAATTCCGGCATTATTAACTAATATATCTATCCTTTCAAAGTCGGCTGTTACGGCCTCTATCAACTTCTCACTATCGTCAAATGAAGCAGCGTTTGAGGCATACCCTTTAGCATTAACACCCAGCGCAATGAGCTCAGCTTCGGTAGCTATCATGTTTTCATCATAGTTAAGATCGGTAAAGGCAACATTTGCGCCTTCACTTGCAAATTTCATTGCGATTGCTTTTCCTATACCTCGTGAGGCACCTGTAATTAATGCTGTTTTACCATCTAATAAGTTCATTTTTATTTATAGTTTTAGTTCGGGGTCAAAGATATAAATTATATAGCTTTTAAAATAGTATCAGTAATTATGCAAAAGAACCTCCAAATACCCGAGATATTGCAATTAAGATGAATGTTTTTATTTAATGTGTTTTTGAAAAATATTGTATCTTTGCCGACCTAAAATTATTGGACTCGTAGCCTGGCTATCGGCAGTCAAGCATAATGGATAACAATAATTTGACATATTATATTGGACTCGTAGCATAATGGATACCTGCCTGCCGGCAGGCAGGGTGCACAGAGAAAAGGAATAGGATTAAAATGTATTTTGTTTACGTTCTTAAAAATAGCATTAATAACAATCTTTACAAGGGGATGACAAACAACCTTGAAAGGAGATTGTATGAACATAACTTGGGAAAGCATAAATCTACAAAACCATTTAGACCATGGATTTTGGCTTATCAAGAAGAATTTGATACTCGTGAAGAAGCAAGAAAAAGGGAAATGTTTTTCAAATCTGGTGTTGGAAGAGAGTATCTAAAGAAAATATTGGACTCGTAGCATAATGGATAGTGCACCTGACTACGGATCAGGAGGTTGCAGGTTCGAATCCTGCCGGGTTCACTTTTAAAGTTATTAAATGGCTGTATATAAACAATATATGGCCGTTTTTCTTTTAATAGGTACAACATAGGTACAACAAATCTGAAACTAAGTCTTTTTACATCAGCTTAATATAGACTAATACCTCATTATTTAAAGTTATACCTTAGTGCTTCACAGGGTATTTTTCTATTAAAAGCGTAATCTGGTCTTATGTTGTAGATATATATAAATTCCACTTATATTAATAATTATTATTGTCTCCATTGAATTAAAAGCCTGCAATATCAAGGTTCTGAGGCACCAAACAAACTCTTAGGTACTTACAATATAATGTTGAAGTATTAGAACCAAATAATTTCTATCTTTGGAGGACTGCTAACATAACTCAACTTACTATGCTAACTCAAACTAATCATGAAACATAAAAAGTACACAATACATGCCAATATGGGATAATAAAAGTGCCTTTGAACATGTGGTTAATGAATAAATAAATGTAATAGTACACTAACACTATTGTTACCACCAATTATGAAAAAGACAGCAATCATATTAATATTAGTTTTATCAGTCAGACTATTATGGGCTGAATACACTCCAAAGAGTCTTTATGAAATGTCCATAAAAGCAGACAAAATTATTTACGGAACAATTATCAAACTTGACTCAAGTAAATATAGTTTACGCATTGAGGGTAGTTTAACTGGAGACACTGGGACAATTGACATCATTAGATTTAAAAATTGGCCATGTGCATATCGATGGACAGAATATCAAGTTGGACAAAAACATCTTTTATTTCTATTAGAAAAAAATGGGCACTTTTATACAATGAGCGGCGGAAATGAAGGAGAACTTCCAATACAAGGTGACAGTGTTTATATTCATGGACTCAGTTTAAGACCACCACCACCACCCTTACCAATAGACCGAGAGAATGATACCATTTTGGTTTCTAGAATTTATGAAAAAGAATATTTTGAATGTGGACATCACTCTGTGTATAATTCTGATTTTAGTGGTCAGCCAATTAAATTAGACTCTTTTTTGAAAACTATTAATGCCATAAGAGACTGTTTCGACTTCGATTACGGGGAATTCAATGAAATATTAAATAGTCGAGTAAAATGTTCGAGAGAAGACATTAAGGAAAAAACAGAAACCGACAAAATTTTCCGATGGACATTTCAAGAATTGATAAAATAACTGGTGGTAACAATGCATATACTTTATGGCGGGTTACGTTATGAAAATGAGTATTTTAGTTCCTAATATAAATCTGTGAGGGCAGAAAGATTTGTCTTTCTAAGTCCGCCACAAAGCATATGCTTCCCGTTGTGCGTCATGCAAATAGCCCTAAACAAATACGTAATTAAATGATAATTGATGGACACTCACATGCTTGTGGAAGATATTTAACAGCAGAGAACATTTTTACTACTTTAAATGAAAACAGTGTAGATAAAGCGGTACTTGTTCCGGGAGAGTTAAATAGCAAATCAGATGTTTCTTTGCCAAATATTGCTTCAATATTCCAACATTATAACGTTGTTAAATTAACCAATAGTTTGACTAAACTAGTAATAAAGTTAACAGGTAAAGTTAAAGATATTCCAGCCGGAAATGAATATGTGTATGAACTAAAAAACAAAACTGACAACAGAATAATACAGTTTATTTGGGCGACAACGGGGATTGATAACATTAACAATTATTTGGACTCAAAATATGATAATTGGGCATTCCATGGAGTAAAACTGCATCAATGTTGGGAGAATTTTTCAATTGACTCTAAGTTTTTTAAAGAAGTCGCAATATGGACAGAAAATCATGATTTACCATTATTTATACACTTATACTCTGACAGAGATGTATATAAGCTTATAAAATACAAAAAAGACCATCCAAACCTTAAGTTAATTGTTGCACACTTATTTGGACTAGAGATCTTTATCGAAAACGACATGAGTGATGATAACTTATATTTTGATATTTCACCACTACAATTGATTTCAGAAAAGAGATTAAAAATGGCTATTAAATATGTTGGTGTATCAAGAATAATAATGGGAACTGACACGCCATATGGAGCAAAGGACAATCTAAAAAGAAGTATTAGTAGAATAAGAAATCTAGATTTGACGAAAGATGATAAAGATTTAATTCTCGGATTAAATATGAAAGAATTATTAAAACTTTAACAAAAAGCACGAACGCACAACAAAAAATATAATTCATGCCGCAGTTTCATTTTCACAGAAAATGATTTAGTAAATTTGAAAATACGTGATAAATTGAAACTTATTGAAAAAGATGCGGCACGCATCATATTCAAAACGTCAGACTGTCTAAAAACTAACATCAAATTGTTAATAGAATTTGTTGCTATTTTATGATTAAAATTCGGTGTTTGAGTATCTTTAGATATGAAATTTATAAAAGGACAAGACCGAACACAAACA